>Ga0210057_1001062_pt1 | contig 43023 bp, 53 predicted proteins | sample CryGeyCG2114_010_2_FD_183968 | JGI IMG/M metagenome (GOLD analysis project Ga0210057, IMG submission 183968) | Groundwater microbial communities from aquifer - Crystal Geyser CG10_big_fil_rev_8/21/14_0.10 (SPAdes) (version 2) | ecosystem: Environmental > Aquatic > Deep subsurface > Groundwater ... | reverse complement strand
CAGTCGCTGTGCAAGCGCACCGAGGGCTTGCGAAACTTAAAAAACTGTATGACCGCACCTAAAATATCCTAAGTGATGGTGATTATGGTATAGTGCAGACATGAAAAATGCTGCTCTCATAGGAGGAGGAATCGTCGTATTACTAGGACTACTCTACGTTCTCTCTTTAGCAGGGCGAGGGCCACAAGAGAATCTCGTCTCCCCGAATGGTCTTCACTGGCATCCCACCATGACAATTTACGTTGATGGAGAAAAACAGCCCATACCCGCAAATATTGGCCTTGTGGGCAGGCATTACCCAATGCATACCCATATAGAAGATGTCGGTGACGGCGTTATACATTTTGAATTCGGTGGAAAGGTTTACCGAGACGACCTTCGCCTCAAGCATTTTTTCAGTGTCTGGAATGGAATGATGGTGGAGAATGCTTTTGGCAGGCTTAATCGTATGCTCGTAAACGGGGAGGAGATCACCGAGTACGGAGAGTACGTTGTCAATCAAAATGACGCTATCGAGCTCTTTTATGAGAGCTCGGAAAATGCCCAATAATTTTATACGAGAGCAATATCTATATGCATAAAACAACTGCAATTATCGTAGTGAATCGAATTCTCATGGGGTGGCTCATGTTCTTTGCGGGAATTGAGAAGGTGCTTAACCCGTCTTGGAGCGCTTCAGGCTTTCTTTTACACGCAAAGACATTTCCAGATTTCTACGCGTGGTTCGCGCTGCCTGCAAACAGCTGGTGGATTGACCCACTCAATGCGTGGGGGATTTTACTCATCGGGGTTGCTCTGCTCGTTGGCGTCGGTGTTCGCCCTGCTGCATGGGCAGGCGCGCTGCTTATGATTCTCTACTATTTCCCGCACGTGGCGTTTCCGTATCTCGAACACGGATTTATCGTGGAAGAGCATATTATTTATGCCGCACTGTTTATGCTTATTGCAATAATGCCACAGGCTCTTGAGGTCGGTCTGGGGACATATCTGCGAAAAACACCTATCGGAAAAATCCCTGTAATAGGAAGACTTGTGTAGATTCTCCATTAGTTGATTCTCTGTCGCTTTTACCGTACACTTCTTTTGCGCATGGCAAAGCATTCTGTGCGCATTTTATTTTGCTATGGAAAAGAAAGAAATACGAAATATAGCCATTATCGCCCATGTGGACCACGGGAAGACCACGCTTACCGATGCCATTATGCGTCAGACTGGCGCCACAAAAGACGATACGTCTATGGATTCAAACTCGCTTGAACAGGAGCGGGGTATTACGATTTACGCAAAGAATGCCTCTGTTACCTACAAGGGAACAAAACTGAACATTGTAGACACTCCCGGACACGCGGATTTCGGCTCGGAAGTTGAGCGCGTCTTGCGTTCCATCGACTCAGTACTCCTTGTTGTTGACGCGCAAGAAGGCCCAATGCCGCAAACGCGTTTCGTCTTAAAGAAATCTCTTGAATTAGGGCTTAAGCCAATTGTGGTTATCAATAAAATAGATAAACCGGCGGCCGATGTTAACCGGACAGAAGAGCAGGTATTTGAACTCTTCCTTGAGCTTGGCGCAAATGACGAGCAGGCAGATTTCGAGGTAGTCTACGCTATTGGGCGCGATGGTGTTGCAAAGCGCAAGATGGAAGACGAGGCAAACGACCTGACGCCACTCCTTGATACCATCCTTGAGAAAGTACCTGCCGCACACCCGTACACTGAAGGAGAAATACTTCGAGCGCAGGCATTTAATCTTGGGTATGACGATTTTACCGGGCGCCTTGCTGTCGCTCGAATTTATGAAGGAAAAATAGTTGACGGCTCAACGCTCCTTGTCATTCAAGAAGGGGTAGAGGCGCGAAAGGGAAAAGTAACGAAACTCTCTACATTTGAAGGGCTTGAAAAAGTTGCGGTCTCCGAGGCGCACGCTGGTGATATTGTCCTTATTGCGGGATTTGAAGACATTACTATTGGCGATACGCTAACCGACTCGGCAGAGGTAAAACCCTTGCCTGCTATCGCGGTAGACGAGCCGACCATTGGTTTGCAGTTCATGCCGAACTCTTCACCATTTGCGGGGCGCGACGGAAAGTTTGTAACGAGCAGGCAAATCGGCGACAGGCTTAAAAAGGAACTTGAGGTTAATGTTGGCCTCCAGGTCGACTTCTCAGAGGGAAATGTTTTTAATGTCTACGGCCGAGGGGAGATGCATATAGCGATTCTCCTTGAGAATATGCGCCGCGAGGGGTATGAACTTGCTGTCTCCCAGCCGCAAGTAATCATTCGTGAAGAAGAAGGAAAGAAGATGGAGCCGTTTGAAGAAGTCATTGTCGATATTCCGCAGGAGTACCAGGGTGCGGTAATTGAGCGGCTCTCCAACCGTGCCTGTGTGATGCAAAACCTTACCGTGAATGGCAATCAGGTACGACTCATTTTCGAAGGGCCAACTCGTGGGCTGCTCGGCTACCGCGGACAGTTTATTATTGATACAAAAGGTGAAGGCATTCTTTGCTCGCGTGTTATCGGCTTTCGGCCGTTCGCGGGTGAAATAAAAAAACGCTCTGTCGGCTCAATGGTTTCAATGGCAACTGGAAAGGCGCTTGGCTTTTCGCTTTGGAACTTGCAGTCTCGCGGCGTGCTCTACATTAATCCCGCGACGGAGGTGTATGAAGGAATGGTAGTGGGCAATACTTCAAAAGGAGAGGAAATGGTGGTAAACCCAACCAAAGGCAAGCAACTCTCTAATGTGCGAGCTTCTGGCTCCGATGACGCACTTGACCTCGTGCCGCCGCAGACGCTCTCCATTGAGAGCGGACTGGAGATCATGTCTGAGGATGAACTGCTTGAAATCACGCCAAAAGCAGTACGCCTGCGAAAACGCTACCTTGCGGAAAACGAGCGTGTACGTAATAAGCGATAAAACAAAAGCTCCCATCGGGAGCTTTTGTTTTAGGAGTGTTTCGCGACAAATGTAAGTGCTTTGCCGTGCTTGGTGCTTCGGCCGGTGCGGCCAATGCGGTGCACGTAGTCTTCAAAAGTGTTCGGAAGGTCGTAGTTGATAACGTGGGTCACATCATCAACATGAATGCCGCGCGCCGCAACGTCGGTTGCAACGAGCACCTGCGAGCGCCCCTTCTTGAAAGCGTCAAGAGAGCGCTGGCGCTGCCCCTGGCTTTTATTGCCGTGGATAGATTCAGAGCGAATACCTGACACGCTTAACTGTTTGGCGAGCTTCTCAACCGAGTGCTTCATGGCACCGAAGATAATCACTCGCTTAAACTCTGATTGCTTTAAGAGAGACACCAAGGTTTCAAACTTATCATGCACTCCGTAGCGCACAACATCTTGCTCAATGCTGTTTGTGACATCTTTTTTCTTTACAGAGACCATAACTGGATTACGGAGAAAGTCATGTACCAATCCCTTGGCAGCTTCTGACATAGTCGCGGAGAAAAAAAGCGTCTCCCGCGCATCGGGTGTCTTTGAGAGAATTGTGCGAATATCGCGAATGAATCCCATGTCGAGCATTCGGTCCGCCTCGTCAAGAATAACTGTTTTGATGCCAAAGAGCTTCATGTCGCCCCGCTCAATGAGGTCAAGGACGCGCCCCGGGGTGCCGATGATGAAGTGATTCTGCTTCCGAAGCATTTTTATTTGCGGGTGGATGTTGACGCCTCCAACGCATGTTACCGAAAAGAGGCGCATGCCGTGGGATAGCTTGCGCAATTCATCAGAGATTTGCTGGGCAAGCTCTCGTGTTGGTGTGAGGATGATAGTCTCACGATGCATGTCTTTCTTTGTTTTTTCAATAAGCGGAATAAGAAATGCAGCCGTTTTGCCAGTACCGGTTTCAGCAAGACCAATAACATCACGTCCTGCAAGAATCTCAGGAATGATTTGATCCTGAATAGGTGAGGGGGTAGTAAGGCCCATTGAGTGAATTGTCCGCACGAGCTCTTTCGAGAGACCAAAGGTCTCAAAAGTATTTTTTGGCTCGTACGCCACTTCTTTTACATCAACAGGATTGGTATTTATAAACTGGGACGGGTCGAAGTTATTTGCCTTACGCGCTTTGCGCGGGCGCCCGCCACCTGAGCCAGCACGGCGGGAACGGGAGTAACCGCCGCTTGAGCGATTACTTGATGGTTTTGAAAATGTTCGGCGGTGCACAGACGGCCCGCCTCGGCTATGCCGATTTCGAGTATGTGTATTCATTTAATTTGAAACGCCACAGCGTTTCAGGGCTATGTGCAGGTAGTAATTTCAGATAGCAATGGAAAATTCTTTGCGTCTGCAGCTTAGAAGCCCTACACGAGAATCAAAAGCTTGAAAGCAGGATAGCATATAGTCTCAAGCGTGTCAATACGGTGGCATATGCTTTTTAAAATAACGCGGTATAGTGGCAATAGAAAACGTAGAGGGAGAAAATGATGAGTCTTCAGAGCCGCCATCCCGATGTGGTTCAGTTCGAGTTTTTTCATGTGAAGTTTGATTCCCTTGAGGCAGTTGGGCAGGAATGTGTTGCTCAATTGTACGAAGGTTCGCCGATAAAGACACGAGTTCGTTTTTACGATCGCGACAGCAGGGCAGGCACACTCGTCAGCCGTTTCCACCGGACATGGAATGCGAAAAACGGTGTCGAAGATTGGCTCGTAGAGGGTATAAAAAAGAAGGGCTTGATGCGCGAATGGCATTTGCTGCGACATCGTTTTCTCCACAAAAAGTGTTCGAAGTATCGCAGTCGCGTTGCTCCCATAGGGTTTGCTCTGCTCGCGGAGGCGATAGAGCAGGGCGGTGAGGTCACCGTCATGGAAGATGACTTTGCGTTTCTTCCCTTGCGGGACGATGAAGTGCACGAATTGACTGAAAGCGCGTCTCGGTCTTCTCATGCGTGGATGTTTCTCGCCGAACACCAAGCGCTTGAAGGGGATGAGCTTAAAAATATTATTGGATCAATTACGATTCATATTTAAAGTGGCCGCACTACGCGGCCGCTTTTTTATTTCACGATTTTTGGGACCATCTCGGAGAGATCGTTTGCTGTCATTCCGCTGTGGCATGCAAGGTTAACCGTAGTTACAAATAATTTTGCCGTAGCGAGTTTAATAGCCTGATGGTCCATTTGTTCACCATGATCCGCCTTTTCTGCTTCCGCTGCGATGGCGCCAGCAGATTTGCTGATGTGAAGAGCACTATGCCTTACTGCAAATCTATATCGTTTCGCAAGCGATGCGGGTCGCAGTTCTGGGTACTTCTTGCCATCGAATAAAAATGTTTGACTGATAAGCTCCATAAGTTCGCCAAGGTCCGTAGGTGGGGTTGCTGGCATTTTAGTAGTCCCTCCTCTGTTTGTCTTGGCGAAATGTACCAAATAGCTTTTGCTTTGTATACTACCGAAAATGAACTACTGGTTATTTAAATCAGAACCGGACTGCTTTTCACTGCAGGACCTTAAGAAAAAGAAAACTGAACACTGGGATGGAGTGCGCAATTACCAAGCACGCAATTTCCTACGCGATGAAATTGAAAAGGGAGATATGGTTATCTTCTACCACTCATCGTGCGCGGAGCCGTCTGCGGCTGGTGTGGCGAAAGTGGTAAGAAGCGGCTACCCAGATTTCACTGCGTGGGATCCGCACTCAGAGCACCCGGACCCAAAAAGCACAAAAGAAAATCCCCGTTGGTATATGGTCGATGTGCAATTTGAGCGTGAATTTAAAAACCCAGTGACTCTCCGTGAAATGCGAACAATGGCGGGACTGGAAGGGATGCAGCTTCTCGCACAAGGAAACCGTCTCTCGGTTATGCCAATTTCAAAACAGCATTTTGAGATCATTGTAAAAGCAGGAGGGAAAAAGAAATAATCGACCTGCCTGCCGGTGGATAAGCTCAATCACATGATTGAGTCGATTATATAGGCTCTAGAGAGCCATATTTTAAATGGGTGGTAGAATTGCCTCTATGACCCAAGAACAAGCACTCGACATTCTCAAGGCGGGGCGCAATGTCTTCCTCACAGGACCAGCCGGAAGCGGCAAGACGCATACACTGCGTGCCTATATCAGCTATCTGAAGGAGCGCGGGGTTGAGGTGGCGCTTACCGCATCAACCGGTATTGCCGCGACGCACATCGGAGGCACTACCATTCATTCATTTTCTGGTATTGGCATTCGCGATGAGCTTTCCGATTTTGATATTGAAGAGATGCAACAAAAAGAGCATCTCTATAAACGGTTCGATAAAACGAAAGTGATAATTATCGACGAGGTTTCTATGCTCTCGCCGTATATGTTTGACTCGCTGGAGCGGCTCGCGCGGGCAATGAAGCGAAACAATGAACCCTTCGGCGGCATGCAGCTGGTGCTCTCTGGAGATTTTTTCCAATTGCCACCAATCGTAAAGGGGAGTAGTGAAATCCGTTTTGCGACAGATTCAAATTCTTGGCAGAGCCTCGATATCAGGCCGTGCTATCTCTCAGAGCAATTTCGGCACGATGAAGACCCGCTTTTCTCAGTGCTTACAGAAATGCGCTCGGGGGAGGTTTCAGATGAGTCCCGCGCGCTTCTGGGAGAACAGCATCAGAAAGAGTTCGATGGTATAGAGCCGACCCGGCTTTATACGCACAACATCGATGTTGACCGAATTAATGCAGAAGAGCTTGAGAAGCTTCCCGGGAAGCTCTTTCGCTATAGTATGGAGAGCAAAGGGAAAGCAACTATTGTCTCAGCGCTTAAAAAAGGAGTACTTGCACCAGAGACACTCGAGCTTAAAGAAGACGCGCTCGTGATGTTTGTAAAGAATAATTTTGAGGCGGGGTACGTAAATGGAACGCTCGGCGTTATAGAGGGTTTCGTGCACGACTTTCCAATCGTGCGCACCTTTGACGGAAAGCGCATTGAAGTAGAGGCGGCAGAGTGGGTGGTAGAGGAAGGGGAAAAAGTGCTCGCAAGCGTCATGCAATTACCGCTTCGCCTTGCGTGGGCCATTACCATTCACAAAAGCCAGGGTATGAGTCTAGACGCTGCAGACATTGACCTTTCAAAGTGTTTTGTGCCAGGACAGGGTTATGTTGCGCTCTCGCGTCTGCGCTCTTTAGCCGGTCTTTCTCTTCGGGGAATGAATGAAATGGCTCTCTCAATGAATCCACATGTTCTTGTGCTCGATGAGCGCCTCCGTGCGGACTCAAAAAAGTGGGAGCAGGTTGCGGGTCGCTTCACCCGAGAGGAGATGGAGAAAATGCACCGTGAATTTATTGAGAAGTGCGGCGGGACGCTCGATGAAGATGAAATTGTGAAAAATAGGCAAAAAGAAAAAGAGGTGCATGCGCCGAAAAAATCAACATTTGAAAAAACGCGCGAGTTGCTCGAGAAGGGAATGGGTGTGAAAGAGATTGCGAAAGAGCGGGGGATGACGGTCGGCACCATTATCGGGCATTTAGAGAGGATTGATGGGGTAGATATCGAGCACCTGAAACCAAAAGAGAGCGATTTAAAGAAGATACGCGAGGCGTTTAACAAAGTGGAGGATAAAAAACTCTCACCTGTGCACCGGAAACTGAAAGGAAAGTACTCATATGAGGAGCTGCGCCTCGCGAGACTCTTTCTTTAGCGCGAGTTGACATATGTAATAAAGTAGGATACTATGCGTCTACATGAGCAGTGTTTCCTCTATGGGAATACTGCCTTTTCAATTCCAAATATGAAGCCATTTTCAACACGCACATTCCAAAAAGACGGTCACTGGATCGAGAAACCGCACGAGACGGCGATTTTGGTGTGTGAGTGCGGCGAGAAATACATTAAGACTCGTCTGCGACAAAAAAAGTGCCTGCGGTGCATGCACAACCCGATCGAAAAGGTGAATAAGTAAAGAGCCCCCTCGGGGCTCTTTTGCTATAGTGCGAGCATATGGATACAGAAAAGAAGCTATGGTTCCGTTCAAAACGCTATGGGTGGGGGTGGACACCGGCCTCTAAAGAGGGGTGGTTTGTCACGCTTGCATTTCTCGGTATTGCAATTTTTCTTGCAACACGGCTTGAGGACTCAGCAGTAAGCGGTGAAGACATTCTATTCACTTTTGCACTTCCGATTGGCGCGCTCACACTTCTTCTTATTGCAATAGCGTGGCGTACCGGCGAGAAACCGCGGTGGCGTTGGGGAGATTCAAAGAAAAAATAGCCGCTCTCTAGGCTACAATTTAACTCTATGGAGTTTCTCCCACTTTTTTTAGTGCTACTTGCCGGAGTTTTGTTCTCCGCGCTTGGTCGGCGCTTCCACTTGCCGTGGGTTATAGCACTTGTTTCAGCGGGCATTTTTTTTGGTCCCCACGGCCTTGGAGTACTTGAGGCAAATCCAACAATTGAATTCATCGGGCAAATTGGCCTCATTTTCCTTATGTTCATGGCAGGACTGGAAACGAAACTTTCCAGTTTTGCGCATGTGCGATCCGGATTTGTGCCGATAGCGTTTCTCAATGGACTGGTGCCATTTGCTGCTGGGTTTGGTATGGGATTTTTCTTTGGGTACGATTTCTTCACCTCGCTTATATTGGGAACAGTATTTATATCCTCCTCAATTGCGGTTGTTATTCCAACGCTCGAAGGGAGAGGCATGCTTGGCACGAAACTTGGGAAATCCATAGTCTCTGCTGTCATTATTGAGGATATCCTCTCGCTTATTCTTCTGTCGATACTTCTGCAAACTGCCGTGCCGGTGACGAGCCTTCCATTGCCTCTTTTCTATGGGCTACTCTTTGCCGTTTTTGTTGCACTACGCTTCCTCCTTCCACTATTGCGAGCGTTTTTCTCGCCAAGGAGGAGTGGTGGAGAGGAGGATATTTTCCAACAGGAAGTCACGGTTATTTTTGCGATTCTTATCGGGACAGTCGTCTCATTTGAGCTTCTCGGCCTCCATCCAATAGTGGCTGGGTTCTTTGCGGGGCTGGTGCTCTCGGGCTCAATTAAGAGCGACATTTTAGTAGAGAAATTACATACCATAAGTTACGGGCTTTTTATTCCTGTATTCTTTATATTTATCGGTCTTAACACTGACCTCTCTGTCCTGCGGGAAGGCGGAGAGCTGACACTCCTTCTCTTTGTTGTTCTCGGTTCAATCTTGGCTAAGTACATCAGTGGCTACATCGGAGCGCGTCTTGGGAAGTTTACAAAAAGAGAGTCTTCGATTGTTGGCGTTGCAACAATACCGCAACTCTCGACAACGCTCGCTGTCGTCTTTGCGGCAGTTGAATTCGGCCTCCTTGAAAGAGAGCTCCTCACTGCATTTATCGTTCTTTCAATTGTGACAACATTTGCGGCGCCGGTGGCATTGCGCCTGTTAACAAAACCTACCGCTGCTCACTAGCGCGCTTTTTTCTCTTATTTCGGTACAGAGCGTAAATACCGCCAGGGATGATAATGGCGGTGAGAAAACCTGCCGCAACCTGCAGTGGCGTGTGCACGAGCAAGAGAAGCCGCGAGAGCCCGATAGAAAGCCCAATGAGAAATACCAAAACCGTAAGAAGCGTACGCAGACGAGGTTCTTTTACGGTACGGACAAAAAAGTATGAGAAAGAAACGGCGAGAAACATTCCTGCCGTCGCATGCCCTGACGGAAAAGCAAAACCGTTTGCTTCAACCAGCGCGGCATCGGGGCGCTCTGTTGCGAGCGTGTATTTCACAAGTACGACAAAACCGAGTGTCATGATAAGGGAGAGGAGAAAAATGTACGCGTCGTCCCTGCGCTTCTGGAGCAGTAGGAAGAAAAAGAGACCGGCGCACACGAGAAAAAAGAGCACTTCAGCGATGGTGCTGTGTAATAACTCTGAAATAGCTACCAGCAACTCGTACATTGCACTAGTAGTGTATCGCAGAAGCTTTGCAAAATGCGAGTCAGTTGGCGTATACTGCAGGCATAGTGCACGCCCATGCATCAAATGAGACACGCTCCAAAGGGAGTAAAAATAGTAGGTTTTCTGGCAGCACTCCTCCTTCTTGCAGGGGGCGGGTATATGCTGTACACCACACAGAATTCTTCTGACGGTGGCGAGCTTTGCGCGCAGGTTATTACGAAAGCAACCAATCCGGAGACCGGCGAGGTTAAGGAATTTCCGACACCGTGCGATGTGCCGGACGGATGGACTCTAACGCTCGGTCCGAAAGAGGGAGGGATGTTCTCAGTTGGGGATGAGACGTGGGAGCGCGTGCGCGATGATGAAAACGGAATCAGTTTTGCGGCGCGTGTTGATCCGGACGGTTACATTTTGATTCAACCGCCAAAGAGCGAGCAGGATACGTCGGCGTTTATCAAGGCGTACATTCTTTTTAATCGTGCTGAATATGAAGATGCGCAGGGGCGTGAAAACTCGGAAGGGCCGCCATTCATCAGTATTCTTATCTTTGACAATGAAAGCGGCCAGTCTCCCCGAGAGTGGGCAGAAAGCAACAGCGGACTTGCGAACACTGCACTCATTCAGGGAGAGATTGCAGATGTTGCGCTCGGTGAGGCAGAGGCTATTCACTACAGTGCAGACGGGCTCTATATGAGTGAAAATTACATTGCATCGCACAATGACAAGCTCTATTTCCTCATCGGCTCTTACGCTACGGCGGAACAAAAAATTCGGGAAGATTTTAAAACGTTGATTGATACGATTACTTTCTTCTAAACATTAAAAAAATCAGCCCGACATAGAGTCGGGCTGCAGCTCTTTAATGCGCGCTGTCGCGTGTCGGTAACGCGTGGCAGTTGCCTCAAGTGTCGTCATTTCACCATCGCCCTCGTAGAGTTGGTATGTGCGATTGGTAACAGAATGAAAGCCGAATAGCCGGTGCGAGAGAACGGTCTCTGGCATGTGCGGGGGAATTTTCGTCCACACAGCGCTGAGATCTTTTGTGGTAAATGCATCCTCCAAAATGAGAGAAAGACCTCGTTGTATTGTCGTGTTCTGAAGGTCTGGCGCGGCTTCCTCAAGGAGCAGTACGCGGCAAAGCGCAAGCCGCGCAACCATATCAATGCGGTACAGTCCGGCAACGGCGGCGAATGTTCTGGTCTCGGCTATGTAGAGCGGATGGATGCTCTTATTCGGACCGGGGGTCAGAAATTCTTCATACTGCGGGTAGTGCTTCAGGATTTTCTGCACACGCCTTTTCACGATGTCGGGGAACATAGCTCCTCCCGTATACTGTCTTTGACAATAGTGTTCATTTCCGGAATAGTTGTCAATAAATGTAAAGTATACTTTACTACGCTACTTTCTCTGCTAGAATAGCGCCAATGACAGAGAGTGTTCTAAATACAGTCAGCGACCTTCGTCAAAAGGAGGGTCTTACACAGGAAGTGTTTGCGCAGAAGGTTGGAGTGACCCGGCAGACGGTTATTGCTATTGAGAAAGGGAATTACACGCCGTCAGTACTCCTTGCTCTTAAGATAGCCGCACATTTTAAAGTGCCGGTTGAACAGATATTTAGTATAAAAAAGTAGCATGAAATTTATAAATGAAATTAGCATCTCTGTATTGTTCCTACTCCTTATTGTGCTTTTTCTCGATCCGTTTATGTACCTTATGAGCGACTCGCTTGTCTTTATGGTACTCGGTGCTCTCGTTGTTCTCTTTGCGCTCTTTGCAACATTTCTCTGGCGCGAGAAGGCGCACGATGAACGGGAAGCAATGCATAAAATGCTCGCAGGACGCATTGGGTATTTAATCGGTTCAGGCAGTCTCCTTATTGGATTCGTGGTTCAGGTGCTCTCCGGCGGACACGTTGACCCGTGGCTCGTTTTCGGCCTTGCCGGACTGGTCGTGGGGAAGCTTATCGCTCTTGCATACGTCAAAGCAAAGCATTAGTCATAATCGAGCATTTTCTTGTGTTGCACTCTCGCCAGGCGCCCCAACCAAGCCAACCAGCAGGTGGTTTCGGTACAGCACACAGAGAATATATGCAGTTCTCCACAGAGGAAATGTAAAGTCAACTTGACATAGCGTATTAGTGCACCACAATAGGGGTACTTTTAATTTAAATGATAACTATGAAAACAGGCGCACACACACAAAAAGGTGCAGGAGCAGTCACTGCACTTCTGGTAATCGGTCTTCTTATTTTGGGGGGTTTTGGGTATTACTACATTTCACAGCAGGGCACTGAGGAAGAGATGCACAGCGATGAGAGCATGCAGGAAGGTGATGCAGTGATGGATAGCGGTCAGGGTGCGACAGGGGAAGAAGCGATGATGGATGGGGATGCCATGGAAGGAGAGGTAATGATGAATGGAGATGTGATGATGGAAGTGTCGTTTTCCGGCTCTGTGCTTGCCGGATCGGATGATCGGGCGTTACTGCTTGACTTTAACAAAGCAGACTATGAAAAAGCGGTAGCAAGCGGAAAGCTTGTGGTCCTCTTTTTCTATGCCAACTGGTGTCCGGTATGCAAAGAAGAGTTTCCAAGAATGCAGAGCGCATTTAACAGTCTTAAAAGCGACCAGGTTGTCGGGTTTCGCGTAAATTACAACGACAATCAAACAGATGAAGACGAGAAAGCGCTCGCTAGGGAATTTGGTGTTGGCTATCAGCACACGAAAGTCTTCGTAAAAAATGGAGAGCGAATTCTTAAGGCGCCCGAGAGTTGGAGTGAGGCGCAGTTTATCAGCACAATTAACGAAAACCTTTAATATGGTGGACATCGGACTATTTGTTGCATTTACTGCAGGACTTGTCTCTTTTCTCTCTCCGTGCGTGCTGCCGCTTATCCCCGGCTACCTCGCGTACTTAGCTGGCGCGACACTTCCAAAAGAAGGTGAAGAGCAGCAGAGCTCCCAGCGGATGGCAATTTTCCTAAACTCGCTTGTCTTTGTCCTTGGCTTCTCGACAGTCTTTGCAATTCTCGGGGTGCTCCTCAATACGCTCCTTGAATCGGTGGCGTATGACGCACAAGAGTGGCTCGCACGAATCGGTGGAGCTATCATTATTTTCTTTGGTTTGTGGCTTGTAGGACTCTTGCGTGTGCCATTCCTTGAACGCGAGCACAAGTTGCAGGTAAAGAGAAAATTCAGCTCACGGTACCTCACCTCATTCGTATTCGGTGCGGCATTTGCCGCTGGTTGGACGCCGTGTGTCGGCGCCGCACTCGGCGCGATACTCGGCCTTGCCGCGACGAGCCCCGGCGCCGCACTCTATCTTCTTTTTGCGTATTCGCTCGGCCTCGGCCTCCCGTTCCTTCTCGTCGGAGCATTTGCCGCGCGAGCCACAGGTGTCATTAACCGCTACGCTCACATTCTCACGTACGTTAATAAGGCTTTTGGGGCGCTGCTTATTATTCTTGGGGTGCTTGTTTTCACACAGAGTCTGAATCTTATTGCAAGTTTTGGTCTTTTAAACTCGCTGCTCTTAAACTAGTATGGCTCGCTTTGGAAAACACATAACGCTCATTGTTGTTCTCATTGCAATTGTTGCAATTATTGGCGTACTTGAATTGCGAAAGCCGGCGCAAAGCGGCGGTGAGGGAAGTGATATAACAATTACGGATACAAATGAGCGGGTGGCAATGAAAGAAAAAGAATTTGAACGTGCGAAAGAGATTTCAACACCTGATGGGTTCATTAATGCCACAGAAGACTTCAATATCAAAGATCTTATTGGGAAGAAAGTCGTTCTCGTCGACTTCTGGACCTACTCATGCATAAATTGTCAGCGTACGCTCCCGTACCTCAATGCGTGGAATAAGAAGTACGCTGATGAAGGGCTGGTGATTATCGGACTCCACACGCCCGAGTTTGAATTCGAGAAAAATTACGAAAATGTAAAGCGTGCAGTGGAGAAATGGGGTATTGAGTACCCCGTGGTGCTTGATAACGATTACTCTACATGGCGCGCGTATAAGAATCAGTACTGGCCGCGAAAATATTTGATTGATATCGACGGTTTTATCGTCTATGAGCACATAGGCGAAGGAGGGTATAAAGAAACGGAGGAGAAAATAGTAGCGCTTCTCAATGAGCGCGCTCGGGTACTTGGAGAAGGTGGGGTAGTGGTTAGTGATACGGCACCTGAAAATGTTGATACAGTTGATTTCGGGAAGGTGCGCTCACCTGAGATGTACTTCGGTTATGCGAGAGTTGAGAATCTTGTCAATCCATTAAAGAGCACCTGCACTGATTCTGTATGCCGATATGAGAAGCCGGCAACCATTCCACTGAATGGCTTTGCGCTTAGTGGTGCGTGGAATATTGAAAGAGAGAAGGCAACACTTGCAGACTCTTCGGGATCGGTAACGCTGTATTTTAATGCCAATAAGGTGAATCTTGTTGCTGGAGCTGACGGGGCTGTGCGCGCAGAGATTTACCTTGATGGAAAGAAAGTAACAGAGAACCACGCTGGGTACTCAGTGGGGAGCGGAGTTGTCGAGTTTAACGAGCACGACCTCTATAACCTTATAGACTTGCGTGGGCAGTACGGTGCGCATGAGCTTGAGATACGATTCCTTGACGGGAGTGTTTCTGCCTTTGCATTCACATTCGGATAAGGAAGCTCAGATGGTGTATGATATGAGTACTTCAATCGTCTCAAATACTATGTACACCCACTCTAAAAAGCTTGGATTTATCGCTGTTGTGCTCGGATTGCTCTTCCCGAGCGTGGTATCTGCCGCAGGTTTTGAAATTGCAGGGTGGATCCCGTACTGGCGCTCGGAAAAAGGAGTTGCCAGCATTCTCCCTCAGCTTGATTTATTTACTGAGGTAAATCCATTTTTCTACACGGTTTCAACTAATGGAGAGCTTTTCTCAAACGGCTCTCTTTCAGATGCCGAGTGGGTCTCGCTTCGCAATGCCGCAAAGGCAAACGGCATCCTTTTCATTCCAACGGTAATGTGGGCAAACGCCGATGCAATGGACGAAATTTTTCGCGATCCCGCACTGCGCCAAAAGCACATCAAGTCTATTGCGTGGGAAGTGTACTCAAAGAACCTTGACGGTATCGATATTGACTACGAGGCACGGTATGCGCGCACCCGAACGTACTTCTCACAATTCTTAAAAGAGCTCGAAGAGGCGATAGGTTTTGACAAACACATTATGTGTACGATGCAGTCCCGTACACCGCTTGACTCTCGCTACGAGACACTCGATGCAATTCCGGCGGATATTGAGTACGCAAATGACTTTGTGGAAATAAATAAATACTGTGACCGTGTTCGTATTATGGCGTACGACCAAGCTCGCATTGATGTAAAACTCAATAAAGAAAAGGGTGACCCGTATGCGCCTACGGCAGATGTTGACTGGGTTGAAAAGGTGATGCGGGTTGCCGCGCAAGAGGTGGACGCGGATAAATTGATTATCGGCGTACCGACGTATGGATACGAATACGATATGTTTGAAGCGCTCGATGGCTCGGGGGAGATTCAGTACTCGCGACTCTGGTCACTGAATCCTGGCTACGGCATAGAAACAGCGCAGACCCTCGGACTTACCCCAACGCGCAACTCTGCGGGAGAGCTGCAGATCCTCTACCCGGCAAAGGACGCGCCTGATCCGGTTATTCCGCTTGATTTTGCAACACGGGTACTTACATGGAGTGACGCGCAAGCGATTCAGGATAAAATAGAGCTCGCAGAGGAACTCGGACTGCGCGGTATAGCGATATTTAAAATTGACGGCGGGCAGGACCCTGCACTGTGGAGTGTGCTTACAGGTAAGAAAGGAGAAAGTGTAGCGACAGTTAATTTAAAAGACAGCACACTATTAACCGAGTCACCAAATAAAGCCCGGGCCGTCCCACAGCGCGATTTAGAGTATGGCGATAGAAATGAAGATGTGCGCGCCTTGCAACTGTTTCTCAATCAAGAGGGCTACATTGTGGCGCTCTCTGGCGGTGGCTCTCCAGGAAATGAGACGACATTCTTTGGCCCTGCAACGAAGGCAGCGCTTGTACGATTTCAAAAAGCACACGGTGTCAGCCCTACCTCGGGCTACTACGGCCCAATAACGCGCACGGCAATAAGTAGTTTGTAGGCACAATTGGGGATTTTGCGTATCGGGGGATAAAAGTGGTAGGGTAGGTGGGTAATTAGTATCAAGAATTCTATGTTTAAAACAAAAGTACTACTACCAGTAATTGCTCTCATTGCTATTGTGGCAATTGGAGGAGCTATTTACTATTTTGGAGGCAAAACAACAGAGGACGGGCAGGTTGCGGATAACAATAGCGACACATCGGCAGTTGTTGCGCGTGTTGATGGTGTTGCAATTACGCGTGCACACATAGATGCGCGTATTGCACAGGTAAAAGGCTCCGGACAGGCGCAGGTACCGGCAGAGGATGCGCCTGAGTACGCAGAGTTTCAGGAGGCGGTACTCACACAGCTTATCAACGAAGAGCTTTTCCTGAAGGATGCGGCACGTCTTGGAATTGCACCGGAAGACGCTGATGTAGATGCGCAGTTAGAGCAGGTGAAGGAGCAGTTTGAAAGCGATGCTGCATTTGAGAGTCAGCTTGCTGCAGTTGGTCTTACGAATGCAACACTTCGTGCGGATATAGAGCGGCAGCTCACCCTCACCGCGTATTACCAGCAGGTACAGACGGACAGCGAAATTACTGTTTCAGAGGAAGACGCACAGGCAGTGTACGACCAAGTGGCGGCAAACCAAGAGCTCGATGTTACGTTTGAGGACGCAAAAGCGAACATTATCGCCCAACTTACTCAGCAGAAGCTAAATGAAGCGCTTACTCAAAAAGCGGCAGAACTCCGCGCGAATGCGTCTGTGGAGACCCTCCTCTAGGACCTTAACAACACGAACATACCGCAATCGACTCAATCAGGTGAATAAGCCTGCCTGCCGGCACAGGCAAGTCGATTTTTGGGTATACTAAGGTATGCACACAGGATTGAAAGCATTCCTCATAGCGCTTGTGGTAATAGCCGCAGGTATCACTATTTACAATGAAGTACAGTATTACTTCGGCGGCTCTGCCGAAAGCGGGTATGCAGAAAATCCCTTTGCCGATTCCGAATGTACTGTAGCGGGTATAAACATCCACGGCGACATTTATACGTACTATGACGTCGAATCCATGTCCGTAGATGACGTCATTTCCTCGGAATATGTACAGTATCTGTTGGAGGTTGCGGAATACACGCCGCACATTGAAGCGATACTCCTTGAGATAGATTCTTACGGCGGCATGCCTGTTGCCGCGCACGAAATAGTTTCCGCAATCAATCACACCGTTTCCGTGCCGGTTATTGCACAGATTAGGGGAGCGGGGCTTTCCGCCGCATACTGGGTGGCGTCCGCGGCTGATGTTGTTTTTGCTTCAGAGCTTTCCGATGTCGGGGCCATAGGCGTCACCCAGTCATACACCGATCAGAGCACCGCAAACCGGCAGAGCGGCATTACATTCAACTCTCTTTCGACTGGAAAATTTAAAGATATTCTTAATCCGGAAAAGCCGTTAACGTATGAAGAGCGGCGGATACTCGAGCGCGATTTAGCAATTACCCACGATGTGTTCGTGCGCTCGGTAGCGGAGAACAGAGGTATGAGCGTTGGCGAAGTGCAGGCGCTCTCCGACGGCTCTTCGATGCTCGGATCTCTGGCAAAAGAAAAAGGGCTTATAGATGAGATCGGCGATTACTATGATGTGCTTTCCTACATTAAAGAAAACTACGGTTTTGACCCAATCGTCTGTTATCGGTAACGGCTTTTTAGGTGAGCAAACACTACAGAGCACATAAAGAGAGAGCGCGTGGATACGTAAAAGAGCGGGTGGAAACACTCTCGGCGGTGTATGGATTTCAGTACGGCCGGATTGCTATCCGCAATACGAAACGAAGCTGGGGGAGCTGTTCGGAATTAGGGAATTTAAATTTCAATTACAAAATAGTCTTCCTTCCTGACTCGCTCGCCGAGTACATAATCGTCCACGAGCTGTGCCACTTGCGTGAATTTAACCACTCAACGCGTTTCTGGAAGCACGTTGAAAGCATTATCCCTGACTGGAAAGAGCGCAGACGTGCGCTTAAACGCCTCGAGCGACTCCCTGCGCGGGTGCTGTATTGTTCAAAAGAGAATTAGCCTCTTGTGTGTATTCCCGTTGCTATTTAGTGCTATGATGAAGTAAGTGGCGCGAAAGCGTATTTATTAGAAATGCATTGATACTATGAAAGCACTCATTTGGATTGTAGTCGTAGCGGTTGTGGCTGTCGGAGGGTACTACCTCTACAGTAACTACATGGCTACTGATTCTTCAGACGCGACAAGCGAAGAATCGAGCGACGGCACATCTGCCGACGCGTCAGCAGACGTTTCTCTGTAAGGATTAATTGGAGAGAAATGGAAAACGCCCCACGGATAGACCGTGGGGCGTTTGAGTTGGGGGAAAGAGCAGTAGAGGCTACTTCTTGGCGGCCGCCTTGCGCGCCCGCTTTTCTGCCTTCTTCGGATTGCTCCGAAGGTCGGGCTTACCGCCGCCCGGGCCCTTTTGGTGTCCGAGCTGGCTCGTCTCGAGCTGGCGGGCGCGGCGTTCCGCCTCCTTCTTCGCGCGCTCATTCGCGCACGAGGAGACGGAGTCGGCAGAGCACTGCGCCTTCTTAAGGCGAGCCATGCTCATCTCGTCGCCGTGCTCGAAAAGCACGCCCTTCACCTCATCGAAGACAATCCCCGGCAGGGGACCGTTCTCCTCGATGTTCTTGAGGAGCGCTTCGAAAGCCGAGCGGCGATTGCTCGGGTTGCGGTTGACCGCGATGGCCGAGACGAGCTCGAGTGAGCACGGTCACGGACCTTGCGGTCCGTCGAGGAGGCGAAGAGATTCTCCGCCCACAAGACGCGGGCCTCGATCTGCTCCTCGACAGTGAGCGTAACCGTCTCGAGACGGTTGTTGGTGCAGATGATACGCACCACTTCGCCGGTGGGGTGGAAGACCGTCACCGACTGGCCCTCCATGAGCTCAAAGAGCGCCTCGCCGTTGCCGGCCTTGATGAGGCACTTTTCGTCTTCCGAGGAGTGTGCGCCGAAGTAGAACTTGTGCTTCGGCTTGACCCCCGAGGGGAGACGCGAGTTGACGAAGAGCATGTGGCTCTGCGTACCCTCATCCGGCCGGACGAGGAAGAGCAGGTCGGCCTTCTCCTCGCGGGGGACGCGCTTAAGCGCCATCCGCCGGACGTAGGCGCTGGTGGCGCCATTCGGGCGGTAGAGGCAGCCGTGGCGGCTGTTATCCCGCAGAATGAAGAAGGAGCCGACAAACAGTGCCGGTCTCCCGCCGCACAGCGGGTGCCCCGTCTCAATGTCGATATCGGCCGAGAGACCGGAAGCGACACTGTAGGTCCAGCAGTTGTTCGGCAGCGCACCTTCGGCGCTAAGCGCACTGTGGAGCGTGGAAGCCGAATTGGGGCGGTGCTCCTGAGTGGTCACGTGAGAGCCGTGCATAGTTCCCTCCATTTTCAAAAGTGGCGAAATACTGCCACAAACACAAAACCGCGGAAATACTAGCATATATAAGACATTCTGTCAATAGCATTAAAAAAAATATCGATCCGCTCATACCGCCAATCGACTCATTCACCTGATTGAGTCGATTGGCGGTATACTGAAAGCAATGAAGTGGAAGATACTATTTGTCGTGGCACTCTTTATTCTTATTTTTGCGCTTGCATCAGTTCGCTAGTATGGAAAAGGCACTGTTTGCAGCAGGGTGTTTTTGGGGAGTGGAAGCGGAATTCCAAGCTATTGAAGGAGTTGTTGATACGCGGGTGGGCTATAGCGGTGGACATACGCAAAACCCAACTTACGAAGACGTGTGTAGCGGTGAGACGGGGTATGCGGAGACGGTAGAGGTTACATACGATCCGGCAGTTATTTCATATAGGGAATTAGTGAAAGCATTTTTTAAAATGCATGATCCAACGCAGGAAAACGGACAGGGTCCTGATAGCGGGGAGCAGTATCGCTCTGCTATTTTTTTCTTTACGCCTGAGCAGGAAAAAAGAGCGCATGAAGTAACAGAAGAAATCAGTTCAGACTATAAAAAAGACATACAAACGGAAATCACCCCCGCGGGACCTTTTTACGAGGCTGAGGAGTACCATCAGGATTACCTAAAAAAGAAGCGTCGCACATAGAGGGCACCAAAGCCTTTAAGAGCTCTTCGGTACGGAAATGCGTAAGGCTTCGCTTCGGCATCTCGCTCGCTTCCTGCCTATGCTGGCAGGCCTACCTACCGGCAGGCAGGCTTACCTACCGGCAGGGGGGTACGTCGCTAATAAAAAACGCCGCGTGCTTGCACGCGGCGTTAGTCTACAGGGAATTGATCCGAGCAAGAGCCGAGTAGAGAACAGTGTTCATTCGCGGCACGATTGCGTCACGCCAGGCTCTTTGGCGCGGATAGAATACATTGAGCATGGTCTGTGCAGTCCACGTGTCGTTGCGGTCAGCGCGCCCCTCGCGAAGAGATTTCAGAACGCAATTGCGCCACCGTACCGCAAGGACAGCCCGCACTATCCACTTACTGCCGAGTTCCGCGCAGACGCCGGTATAGGTCCGAGTGGCAGGGAGCTCGTCAAAGAAAGCATTTTCGATGACACCGGCACTTGAGCTGGTATACGGATTGTCCTCCTTTGTTGAGAACAGTGCCGGACCGAAAAATTCTTTCGCTCGCTGGTGGTCTGGGCTTTTTGGATCGTAAATTGTAATAAGAACCGCTTCGGCCTTTACGATTGACGGACCAAGACCTGAGTGGATGTCTATGTGGACATCGTGTCCCGGCACGTCATAACTGTACTGGCGAATAATCTCTCGGGTGGTGAGCGTGCTCCACGTTGGACCTGAGCCGACGTAGAGCATCTTGTCTTTGTGCACCCACTGCCCGATATTCATCATTCGTTGCAGTACCGCGTCGCCCTTCCGCATTCTATGGGCAAGCAGGCGCCCGATTCGCATGCACTCAGCCATAAGCGTTAACGATTCGGGATTGAGATCCTCATCAACGGCCGCGTACGATTTGGTGTACTGCTTCCGTTTCGGCCAGCGTTTTCGAAATGAGCGATTGGTATCCGAATTTTCTTCATTGACGCGTGAATGCCAACTTGAGCCCCATGGAGTAATGTTATCCACCAGGACAAGGCAGCACTCTTTGCCGAGCAATCGCTTGATGAAGGGGGCGTTTTCGAGAAGCCAGCAAAGGTAGACGGTTCCGCAGTAGCGCTCGATGCCGTGTATACCCGTGGTTATCCAAATGCGGTGTTTTGCCTCGGGGTCCCCGATGATAGCCACACGGGTAGTCAACTCCTCTTCATCCCGTCCACGCAGCCCTGTATCATTCGTGAGGCTGAATTCCTCATGTTTGATTCCAGCGTTGCCAAGAGCTTGCAGTATCGCCGTATCCGCGTGCGCGCCGCGCGTGAATGCGCTTGAGAGCAGTTCCATTGTGCTTCCCTCCGGTATATATCCTCTTTGGAGTGTGCGGCAAGAATGGATGAAGGTCAAATAGTTTCTATGGTAGTATGTGTGTATGAAGTGGATAGTCGGCATTACAATCCTTCTTGCGGTTTTGGCAGGGCTCTTTTTCTTTACTCGAGATCAAGTACAAGAGCTGGTTACGGTGACAACGTTTCAGGAGTGTGTCGCCGCAGGGAATCCTGTCATGGAGAGCTACCCGCGACAGTGCAGTCATGAGGGGCAGCACTTCGTCGAGGAGATTGGAAATGAATTAGAAAAAAGAGACCTTATTCGCGTGAATACCCCGCGGCCAAATGCTGAAATTGAATCCCCGCTTACCATAACCGGAGAGGCGCGCGGATACTGGTACTTCGAGGCCACTTTCCCAGTCATCCTTACTGATTGGGACGGGCGGATTATTGCGGAAGGGTATGCGAGCGCACAGGATGACTGGATGACTGAAGCGTTTGTGCCATTTACAGCAACACTTGAATTTACCGTAGACACGTCAGTTTCAAATCGTGGTTCGCTTATCCTTAAGAAGGATAATCCATCAGGACTACCGGAGCACGACGACGCACTGGAGTTCCCGGTGTACTTTAAATAGCATGCACTCCCGAGTTCTTTCAGTTATTGCACTTGCTACATTCGGTATTATTGATGCGGGGTACCTTTCGTGGGCACGCTTCACGGGCTCGTCACTTTCTTGCAATATTCTCAATGGGTGCAATGTGGTTGCGGCAAGTCCCGAGTCAGTCCTCTTTGGTATTATGCCCCTTTCATACCTTGGGCTTCTTTTCTACATAGGCATATTCGCGCTTGGTGTTTTGTTGCTCGTACAGGATGCAAAGCTGTTTAGAGTACTGCTCGTACTTGCCACACTTGGCGGCTTCCTAGCCTCTGTGTACTTCACGTACCTGCAGGCGTTTGTTATTAATGCGTTTTGCATCTACTGCCTTACGTCGGCGGTACTCTCCACGCTTCTCTTTGGATTTTCTATTTGGGTGTACTACACAAAAGAAGAAAGCCCTGCCAGTGTGGCAGAGCTCTAGAGCAATTTTGGATGATCAATTTTTTTCTCCCGTGTACGGAGGCGGTCAGGCGTACGAATAGGGAGGTTTTTGTCGCGCCCCGGTCGCGGGCGAAGAATTATCTGGCCCTTAGTGTGGATAGCGGATTGCTATACTAAAGACAGAATCAAGAGGAGAGGATAATGCCCAAAGGCGAAGATTTCGTCGATGGGCTTACGCCCACGACGAGTTCCTTGAAACAAGATCCGAGAGATGCGGATCCGGTAAAACTAAATCCTGAAGTACGGGAAGGTGAGAGAGTGGTCTTTCTTACCCGTGGCTTCATAACGACGGTTGACGAGTCGGAATACGAGCGTGTTATGAGATATTCATGGCACGCGAATATCCAGCCACACGGTGACGGACACTTTAAGATTTATGCTGTACGGGGGCGACGAGCCTCTGAGGGTTTTCCAAAAGGTGCAAAGCAGTATCTCCATCGCTTCTTAGTGTTGGCCGAAGAGCATCCTGATATTCATGTTGACCATCTGGATGGTAACTCCCTTCGAAATTCTCTGAAAAACTTAGCTCCTGGACTGCCTATACACAACAAGATGAATTTGCGGTGTGGAGGTAGTGGCAATGTCCCAGAGTATGTAGGCGTATACCGCTTTCCATCAACCGCAAAAAACGGAAACAGTTCTAAGCCGTTCGAAGCGAGCTTCAATTTTATGGGAGAGCGCTTCTTTTGTGGACGATTTGCTACCGCATACGAAGCGGCTCTTGCTCGAGACACCGCTCTTCTCGAGGAGCATAAAAAATGGGGTATTCCACCCATTGTGAGCAATAATGTTCTGAATTTCCCCCATGAAGACACTGAAGAGAAACGTCAGTGCATACAGAGGGTTGATGAAGAAATTCCCTTTTGACCGGCTCCCGTAGGAGCCGGTTCTTTCTTTTTTCCGAGGAGCGTGCATACTATTTTCTAGGTCAGGTATGGAGGCGAATATGAGCGAGAACTGTCTCCTTCGGCAAGCGTGGGAAGGGGGAGGCGAGAGCCTCCACCTTTCTGAAGAAGATTTGCGGATTTTCCAGTGTCGAAAAAAGTTGAAGCAAAAAGGAGATCCGCGCTCGGTGCGCCGCCCGTCAGACTACAGGCTTCTCAAGCTCTTTCGGGAGAAAGGAAGCCCAATTGGCTTTGGTGTGTGGATCCACTTGATGTAGGGGCAGAAATGCCCCTCATTTTTTTGCATGCCCCGGAGATAACTTGTGTATAGTTTCTCATTGTTTTTTATGGCGTATCTCACGGGGTATACTATACGCAATGTCATTTATATCCCGCATTCGCTCTATTGATGAGTCGGATAAGTCTATAGCAGTAGAGAAACTTATTGCTGCAAGTACGCCTGATTTTGATTTCTTCCTTCTGACGACCCTTTCGGTCTTGATGGCGACATTCGGGCTTCTCCTTGATAGCGCAACGGTGATCATCGGCAGTATGCTTATTGCGCCACTGCTCTACCCAATACTCTCACTTTCAGTATCGGTTTCCATGGCTGACTACCGCCTATTGCGCCGGTCGCTCTCAACGCTTGGCAAAGCGACAGTCCTTACCGTTGGCGCGTCTGCGATTATTACACTTTTCTTTTCATACGATTACTCTATTGGAAGTGAAATACTTTCCCGTGCCGAACCGTCACTTGTGTACTTTTTGGTTGCGGTTATCTCTGGTATCGCAGTGTCATACACAATGGTGCGTCCCGACCTCTCAGAGACTCTGCCGGGCATTGCAGTTGCGGTAGCGCTCCTGCCGCCGCTTGCGACAGTGGGAGTTGGCATTGCGGAGCTACAGTGGACTGTCGTCTCTGGTGCGATAGTACTCTTTTTACTCAATGTTGTCGGTATCGTAGGGGCGAGTATTGTGATGTTTTCTCTCATGAACCTTTACTCGAAACGCTCAGTTGCAGAGCGCACTGTAGTGCGAGAAGAAGTTCGTGTTGTAAAAGAGAAAGAGAAAGCAAAAGAAATAGATGAGTGGGACAAGGCAGTTGACGGTGCCATCAAGGCTGATGCTGTGCGAGAAGAGGAGAATGGGAAGTAGGGAATATACAGCCGTATATGAAAGCTCATCAGGCTTTTCAGGGCTTTTTTTGATGGCGGTATACTGGAGCAATGCGGATTGTAGGCCACATTGATCTCGATGCATTTTTTGCGTCTGTTGAAGAGCGTGACAAGCCGTACCTGCGGGGGTTGCCGGTAGTGGTTGGCGCGGATCCCAAAGGAGGCGCAGGGCGCGGTGTTGTGTCAACGGCAAACTATGCGGCGCGTAAGTACGGTATACGTTCAGCTCTTCCTATCAAAACTGCATGGCGGCTCTCAGAGGAAGCAAAAGCCCGCGGCGAGAGAGCGTGTGCGTTCATTGCGCCGTCATTTAGCCGGTACCGTCCGGCGTCAAAAGCGATATTTGATATTGTTGCTCAGTATACGCCGTGCTTTGAGCAGAGCAGTATTGATGAAGCGTATCTTGACCTCTCACATCTGCGAACATATACAAAGGCACGAGAAGAGATGGAGAAAATGAAACGAGAGATACGCAGAAAGACCAAACTCTCAAGCTCTATTGGTATCGGTCCGTCAAAGCTTGTCGCAAAAATAGCATCTGATGTAGATAAGCCGAATGGCCTTACGGTTGTCCGCCCGAAAGACGTTGAGAAATTTCTTGGCAGTATGCCAGTGCGCGCTATTCCCGGTATCGGACCGAAGGCAGCAGCGGTCCTGCAAAAAATAGGAGTGGAAAAAGTGGCAGATGCTCGAATGTACTCGTGGGAGGAACTGGAAAAGCACTTTGGAAAGTGGGGGTTCGTGCTTTATGAGCGGGTGCGCGGCATAGATGAGCGGGAGGTATTAGCAGAGCCGGAAGATGCGAAATCTATCGGGAAGCACAAAACATTTGCTGAAGACATGCTCAATTTCAATGCAATTGTCGCCGAACTTCGTAGGATGAGTGCATCGCTCATTCGCAGTCTTTCGAAAAAGGGATTTGTCGGATTTCGTACGGTCGTGCTGACGGTGCGCTTTGCTGATTTTACAACCCGTACCCGCTCAGTAACGAGCGCGCTACCAATGGCAAGTGAGCGGGAATTGAATGCAAAAATGATGAAGCTCCTCCTCCCTTTTTTTGAGGGGAAAGAGAATCCGCAAAAAAAGAAGATTCGGCTTGTTGGGCTGCGAATAGAGAAGTTGCTGTAAGAAACCGCAGGGCGCACGCCCTGCGGTCTAAAGTATCATCCGCTCTCCGTGGGTCAGTTTGTCCGCGTGGACTTCAACCCATTCAATTCCGACCAAGACCATATACTCCTGACAGAGGTCTTCAATGCGTGGCCAGAAGCGGTCATCGGCGAGTCTGCATACTGCTGAGCCATTTCGAGGGGTGGAGAGAGAAATGCAGACATGCGGCTTGCCGTGACGGTCGCCGCGGAGCTGGAACTTAAAATGCTCCCCAATTGCAATCGAAAGCAACGTGCGTCGTGGTGGAACCATGAGCACCCTGTCTCCCAACCGTCGGTGGTAGAGAAGGGGGTACTCACACAGTGGCTGAATTCTACGAGCCATACGCTGCAGTGTCTCCTCTTGGGCGCGGCGGTGGTGTGGATGCTCTGCTCGAGCGAGCAGTGCCGGGTGTTCAAATGCGGGGACAAGTTCGCTCATCATGACAGGACCCTCACTCTTATTCTATTGCTATTACATACCCCCATATGGCACGGGTCAACCAAACGTGGTGCATAAATCTGTAATTTGACTAAAGGAAAAAAGAATGGTACCATAAAGCAACTGTTCTTTCTCTTAGAAATAATTATTACTCTATGAATAAAGGAATCTCACTTACACTTTTCGGCGCTTTGGTGGCGCTCGTGATGCCACTTTCAGCACACGCGGCTCTCGGTTGTGCTCCAGCTCGCACAAGCACATCCGTAGGAGGTGATGTGGCTCTAGCAGCCACTGGCGGTTTTACCGCGTATAACTGGGTGACAGAAAACGAGACACACCTTAATATCGGGCCAACTTTTGTTGTAGACTTTGACAAACCGGGGACCCACGTTGTCTACGTAACTAGCCAGCACGAAACCGCGTTTTGTGTGGTTGATGTTTTCGGCTCAGTTGGAAGTTCTGGTAATACATCGGGGAATACCGGTACTCCTGGACTTCCAAACACTGGCGGCGGCGGTTCGCTTTTCGTAACATTCGCAACAGCGTTCCTCGTACTCGGCTTCATCGCTCTTTCGGTAACGTGGGGGCGAAAGACGCTGCGCTCCATCACTCAATCCTAACTCTATGTACTGGCCACAGTGGCATACGTTATTTATTGCCTTTTGTATTGCTTCCGTCTTAACCGGAGGGCTCGGGCTCGTGGTGCACGCAGGTTCACTTATTCCGTATACGGTTGACGCGCAACTAGCTTCTACATTTTCCGGACTCACTGCACCTCAGGATACACACGCAGCTCATGGGGGTGCCACGCCGGTAGTGCCGGCAGTGCTGCGCATTCCAGCACTCGATGTTGAAGCGCGCGTACAGCATGTAGGCCTCCACCCGTCCGGGCGCATGGCGGTGCCGAGCAATTACTCTGATGTCGCGTGGTATAAGAGCGGCGCACTTCCAGGCGAGTACGGCAGTGCGGTTATTGCAGGACACCTCGATGACAGTCTTGGTTTTCAGGCGGTCTTTGCGCGCCTCGGCGATCTTTCCGTTGGTGATTTGGTGTATGTGGAAGATGTTTTCGGAAATGAGCGGGTCTTCCGTGTTAAAACGAAAGCGGTGTACAGCACGGACTTTGCTCCAGTTGATAAAATTTTCAATGATACGTCCGGACAGCACCTTACACTCATTACTTGTGACGGGGCATGGGACAGTGGCAAGAAAAGCTATGAGCGGCGCTTGGTGGTTTACACGGAAGCGCTCTAAATACCTATTGCAAAAATAGACCTGCCTGCCGGTAGGCAAGCAGGTCGATTTTTGCTTTGGTATAGGCCATTTTTGAGAATGGTATACTTTCGGTATGAAAAAAACATTGATACCAGGAGTTTCTGCCCCGGAGTTTCGTCTTCCTGATCAAAACGGTAAAGAGCGCTCTCTTGCTGATTTTAGCGGTAAATGGGTTGTACTGTATTTCTATCCCAAAGACGATACTCCAGGGTGCACCACTGAGGCAAAAGCATTCAAAGATGCTAATAGGAAATTACAACAACGCGGGGCAGTTGTTGTAGGAATCTCGCCCGACTCTCCTGTGCGTCACAGTACATTTATTAAAAAGTATGCGCTACCGTTCCTACTTCTTTCTGATGAAAATAAAAAGGTGCTTCGTACCTACGGCGTCTGGAAGAAGAAAAAATTTATGGGGCGGGAGTATATGGGAGTATTGCGCGAAACGCTTCTCATTGACCCGAACGGTACCATTGCCAAAGTGTACGAAAAAGTAACGCCTGCCACTCACGCCGACGAAATTATTACGGATCTTACTGCACTCCAAAAAACATGAGTCCACAGAAGCGCAGAGTGCGACGGGAGCGAGCGAAGGAAATGATGCGGGTTTTAAAAAAACTCTACCCGAATCCGGAGACAGAGCTTATCTACTCCAGTAATTGGGAATTGCTCGTTGCGGTTATTCTCTCCGCGCAGTGTACGGATAAGCGCGTCAATGAAGTAACGAAGACGCTATTTAAAAAATATAAAACGCTCGATGACTACGTTCACGCAAATCGCGAGGAATTCGAGCACGATATTAAACCGACCGGCTTCTATCGCAATAAAGCAAAAAATATTCTCAACGCGGCGAAGGTTCTCAAAGAAGAGTTTAACGGGAGACTGCCAAAGACAATCACAGAGATGCTCACTATTCCCGGAGTGGCGCGAAAAACTGCCAATGTGGTGCTCGGCAATGCCTACGGCATACACGAGGGTATCGCTGTTGATACGCATGTCAGGCGACTCGCAATCCGGTTTGACTTAACGGATTACACCGACCCGATTCGTATTGAAAAAGATTTAATGGAAATTATTCCAAAAGAGGAGTGGCCGTATGTAAATCATGCCATGGTGCTCTACGGGCGCTACATATGTCCGGCCCGTGTGCATGAGTGCGAGAAGCACCCACTGACAAAAATATACCCACGCGCAGTAGACATATGGCCAAAAGCAAAATAGAAACGCGCCTCAACAGTAGAGGCGCGCGTGAGGCGGAAAGAGATGTGCAATTGAGCGAGCGTACGTTGCCTGTTGTAGAACAGCTTCCATGGTCTTGCCCTGACGGCACGCCTCGACGGCGAGCAGGTGCACGAATGCTTCGCTCAGTCTCCCTGACGGGAAGCGTGAAGCAAAGGCAGTCAACTCCATGCGTTCTTCAAATGGCAGGTGTACGGCGATTTCCTCAAAGACGAGGTCTTGCCGCTCGGGCGGGAAATCCGCAATATGCGCCGCTACCTGTTCAGGGTTGAATGGACCATGAGAGCCGTGGATGAAAAAGAAAACAGACGCTATCTGCGTGCTCATTGCTACCCCCACGTACAGTGAATCTGTCGGAATAGTAGCAAATAAGAAAGGTGTGGCACAATGGGGGTATGAGAAAGGTGGCAATTTTTGATATTGATGGGACTGTGTTTCGGTCGAGTCTTGCTATTGAGCTTACCGAAGCGCTCATTGCTGAGGGCATTTTCCCTGAGAGTGCCCGCAAAGAGTACGAAATGCAGTTTAAAAAATGGGCTGACAGGGAGGGGAAGTACCAAGATTACATTGATGCCATCGTGAAGGTTTTTATGAAGAATATAAAAGGCGTGCACTACGCAGACTTCTCACGTGTTGCTGAGGCTCTCGTGAGCGAACGCGGCAAGCGCGTCTATCGCTATACGCGGGATTTGGTAAAGGAGTTGCGCAGAAAGCGGTACTTTGTATTGGCGATATCGCAGTCCCCGAAAACTATTCTTGAAGGATTTTGTAAAAACATGGGATTTCATAAAGTGTACGGACGCATGTACGAGCTCGGTCCCTCTGATCGTTTTACTGGGAAAATTATTGATGTGCATCTCATTGAAAATAAGGCAAACATTGTGCGTCGTGCTGTTAAAAAGGAAGGACTTACGCTTACGGGTTCAATCGGAGTGGGCGACACTGAAAGCGACATTGCATTTCTTGAGCTTGTTGATGAGCCAATTTGCTTCAATCCAAACAGCAAGCTCTACCGGCATGCGAAGCGAAACAATTGGAAAATTATTGTGGAGAGGAAAGACGTTATCTACGAATTAGAGTAGGTTTTCCACATTTCAGGCTCTTTGAGAGATGCGGTACAATAGTGCCTGGCGCGCTTGTTCTTCAACTGCTTTTAGCCCCGAGTGTGGGGTAGCAAAATATTTTGGCAGCAAAAAAGCTCCCCCGTAGGGGAGTTTTGCTGTATGTGCCGTATTCAAGTAGACTAGAGCCAATGGAAAAACAGCTATATCGATCTCGCGAGAAGCGCATCGTCTCCGGAGTCTTGGGAGGATTAGGAGAGTATCTCGGAGTGGACCCGAATGTACTGCGGCTCGTTTGGGTTTTCATCACGATTTTCAGCGGTCTTATTCCGGGTATTGTCGTTTACCTCTTGGCTATTGTGCTGATTCCGCTTGCTCCAGAACACCCTCGATCAATACAGGCACGTGTCATAGAAATGGGAGGGCGTCGATAATGAACAGCACTGAACGCGCATTTCGTAAAACAGTATACGCGTACTACAGGGAGCATAAACGGGTATTGCCGTGGCGTGTTTCAGTTACACCGTATAAAGTGCTCGTCTCTGAAGTTATGCTTCAGCAGACGCAGGCTGAAAGAGTAGTGCCGAAGTTTCGGGAATTTCTCCGTACGTTTCCATCTCTTGCGTCTCTTGGCGCAGCTCCGCTCTCGCACGTGCTCTCCTGTTGGAGCGGACTTGGCTACAACAGGCGCGCTCGTTTTTTGCATGAGTCTGCAAAAATTATTGCTACACAGCACAACGGGTGGGTGCCGCGCAGTGTCGCTGAGTTAGAAAAGCTTCCTGGTATCGGCGCGTACAGCGCTCGGGCAATTGCGGCCTTTGCGTATAATGAGGCCCACCCATTCATTGAGACAAATATCCGAGCGGTGTATATCCACCACTTTTTCCCGAAGAAGAAAGTAATTGCAGACAGCGAATTATTACCAATCATTAAACGGACACTTGATACAAAAAACCCGCGGGAGTGGTACGCGGCACTTATGGATTACGGGGCATACCTAAAGAAGGAACAGGGTAATCCATCTCGTCGCTCGCAAACGCATACGAGGCAGAGTGCTTTTAAAGGCTCTCGTAGGGAATTGCGAGGGCACCTCTTGAAGGAGTTGTTAAAAAAACCGGCAACAGTAAAGCGTCTCTCTAAAGAGATGCATCGAAGCGAAAAAGAAATCGCAGAAGCACTTGCTGTGCTAGCGCGCGATGGTCTTATTGTGCAAAAGGGTCTCTCGTTCTCTGTCTCGTCGTGAACAAGAATCTCGCAACAGTGGAGTGATAATAAGGCCAATAAGCATACAGAGCGCAAGGATAATGAAAAGGTAGCGGAACTCGACAATGGAGAGCGAGAGTGCTCCCAGGAGCGCTGCTGCAACGTATCCTGCAGGACGGGTGAGGCGGAAGATGGCGATGTTGTCTGAATCGTCTCCGTCAATATGTTTGAAGAAGTAGCTCTCAGTCATAATCTCAACAGCACTCGCGCCCACGCGAGTGATAAAAAGTACGATAGCCCACACGATAAATGCAGAGCTTGTAATAAATGAAAGGAGTGCGGTTGAAAGCGCCAGTATTGCAAAACCGACAAAAAGAATTTCCTTCTCTCCGGTGTATGCGTCAGCAATTTTACCAAGCGGCAATTCAAAGAGCGCAAATGGGAGAAGCATAATTGCAAGGAGCATTCCAATATCTTCAAATGAAAATCCTACAACATTGTGAAGGTACAGCGGTGTATAGATAACCATAAATGCAAAAAAGATCCGTAGGAGGAAGTGAAGCATGTAGATATTGCGCACGTCTCTATTTGCTTTCGCTTCTGCTAATACTGACTTGATATGAATCTCCTCATAGTGTGGGTCTCTGAAATGACGAAATGAAAAATACATAATGAGAGTAAACGGCAGCAGTAGTGCTGCGGCAAGGGCGTAGAGCGCCTCAAACGGGTAGTTGGTAAGGAGTGCTCCGGCAAAGAGAGGGGCAATCACAAGAGCGGTGTTTGTCGTGGTGAGAAATGCCCCTCGAATTTCTCCCGTCCGTCCTTCTTTTTGGGTCAGATTTTCAAGGAATACATCAAGCAGGAAGACAATAAGAGGAAATGAAGTGATGTAGTATACAAAAAATACAAAGGTAAACGGCGCAAACGCAGGGATAGAGAGGCATATGAGTGTCAGTGCCTGGAAGAAAGAAAGGATAAGGATTGAGCGATACGCACCGAGGAGACGCAGCACCCGCGGAAAGGCAATTAGTGCTCCGAGAGAAATAAGAGATCCGAAGAGGTACATGTCGCTTACATCACCCTCGGTAAGACCGCGTGCGCCGAGAAAACTTGAATTGAAGTATGTCGTAAAGAAAATGTGAAATGCAAAAACAAAGTTTGCAATATACAAAAATCCAAAACTTGCTTTGTGCCGTAGCGGCGCAAGGATAAAGCGCATATGTTTACAGTGTAGCAACCGCGCAATAAAAAACGAAAGACCAAAACGTGTTCGGCCTCCCGTTTTTTATTTGCTAAACACCAACGATAACGGGAATCACGATTGGATGTTTGTTTGTCTTCTGAAAGAGAAATGCGGCAGTTGCGTCAGTGAGGTTGTCTTTCACATAGTCGATATTGATCGGGTACATTCCCTTTGTCGTGTCTTCGACATTTTTCTTTATAAGGAGGCGGACTTGCTGGAGAAGGTCTTGCGATTCTCGCAGGTACACAAAACCGCGTGAGATAATGTCGGGCGATTTACGCAACTTACCGGTTTTGAGGTTAAGTGTAATGATAACCACGAACATGCCGTCTTGCGCCAGCGACTTGCGATCGCGGATAACAACATCCTGTACATCGCCGATAGAGAAGCCGTCAACCATCATCGGAGACGACGGCGCTTTTTCTTTAAGGACAGTCATTGTCTCTCCGTTTTTTATGTCGACAATTGTGCCATTGTCGGGGACGACAATATTCTTTTCAGGGAACCCCGCTTCAATTTGTGCGGTCGCGTGACAGCGAAGCATTGAGTGGTAGCCGTAGCCAGGCATAAAGAATTTCGGTTTTACTTGCTCGCGAATCCACACCAGCTCTCCCGTATTGCCGTGTCCGGTTGAATGGACATCACTCGCGCGGTAGTGGATAACTTTTCCTGCGTGCCGGTAGAGGTTGTCTTTAAGCCTTTGCACTGAAACCTCATTTCCTGGAATGACAGACGAGGAGAGGACGATGGTATCTCGGCGATTCAGTTTTATGAAGCGGTGATTGTTGGTTGCGATACGCGAAAGTGCCGCAAACTCTTCTCCTTGGGCTCCAGTTGCAAGGATGACAATTTTGTCTGGCGGGCAGTCACTCATTTCTTGGGCGGAAATAAGTGTTCCTTTTTTAGGTTTGAGACGGTTTGCTTTCTCTGCAATCTCAAGGTTTGTTCGGATCGAGCGGCCTTCCGTGGCTACTTTTTTGCCAAGTTTCTCACACACCTCGATAATTTTAATCATTCGTTCAAACTGGGATGCAAAGGTTCCAATAATAAGACGTCCTTTCGTATTGCGGATGATTTCTTCAAGCGTATCGTAAACGCGCTGCTCCGGAATAGAGAAGCCGTCTTTCTCGGCATTGGTTGAATCGGCAATAAGGATAAGATTTTTCTCTTTGCCCAATCTCCCGAAATTCTCTTCTTCCTTTTTTGATGGTTTCCCGTCTACGTGGTCAAGTTTCAGGTCTCCTGAAAGAAGGACATTGCCGTGTTTTGTTTCAAGAATAACGCCGGTTGAGTCTGGAATGGAGTGCGTAACCGGAAATGTACGCAGCTTAATTGAGCCGAGGGTAACCGGTACGTGCGAGTCAAGCACTTTAATATCGGCTCCCTTCATGTGCGGGAACTCCTCGTTGCGTTTTTTAATCATAATTGCTGTCAACTCGCTCGTGTAAATTGGCGGGTTGCCGATTCTATCCATGATGTATGGAATGCCGCCGATGTGGTCGAGGTGGCCGTGCGTAATGATAACCGCACGCAGTTTTTCTTTCCGCTCTTCGATGTAGCGAGTGTTCGGAAGAATGTAATCAACTCCCGGGGCATCTTCGGCAACAAATTGAAAACCGACATCAATAACAACCATGTCTTCCGCGGTCTCAACGAGTGCCATGTTGCGTCCCACTTCCTCAACACCTCCCAGTGGAATGATGCGGACAGTGTCAGCCTCGACAGGAGGGACGACATCATCCTTTTTCTTTGGAGTGGTATACGGGGAAGCGGAAGGCCTCCGCTCGTGAGGTTTGCGAGCGCCTCGACGATTCGCGTTTCGCCCGGATGTTTTGCGGTTAGTGTTTGTGCGTCCGGTCTTGTTTGGCGCACTGCTTCGTGTGCCGCTTCGCTGTGTTTGCGGCCGCGAAGACGGACGTGTGCCAGCGTGTGCCGGCTGTTTGCGTGGTGGTGTCATAGTGTGTAACTGAAAAAACGATTAATTATTTTTTTAATTTTTACTTAAAGAAGTGCCAGACTTGGTCTGTCTCTATAAACCATTCGTGTACCGTCAAAAAGCGATCCGCAGGAACAGTGACTGTTCCCAGTGTCATTCCTGAAATACGCTCTGGCGTGACGTAAATAAATTCCGGTGCGTAGAGGAAAATTGCGGCATAGTCGTTTGCGACTTCGGTCTCAAAATCGCTGTAGAGCGCGTCCCGTTCTTTTCTGTCATGAGTAATACGGCCCTTTTCCAAAAGGTTGTCGGCGGTAATGTTAGCATACAGGGCGACATTGAGTCCCGGATCATTTCTTTGACTTGAATGCCAGAATGCGAAGAGGTCGAGTGTTCGACCGATAATTTCTCCGAAGAGGAGCGCGTCATATTTGCGCGGGCGGATGCTGTTTATATTAAGGTCAGACGGCTCGAAAATTTGCAGATGCACATCGGCACCTAACTCGGTCCAGTTCTCCATCACAATCTGTGCGGCCGCCTTCAGTTCCGGAACATTTGAAGTGGAGATACTGACTGATAGCAAACCATCCTTTTTGCTGCTCCATACACCCGTTTCCTCATCGAGTACCCACCCACTTCTCTCGAGCACCGCCCGCGCCTCTTCGAGATCTTGCTCCGGAACAATTGGTATTTTTTCTCGAACTATGAGTCCGGGCGGAATCGGATTATTGATTGCGACACCGTAGCCATTGAGCACTTCGCGCACTATGCGCTCTCTATCGGTTGCAAGAGACAACGCTTTTCGGACTTCGATATTTGCAAGAGCAGGGGCCTGGTTTTGATTAAAGAACACACCAAACGTGCGCGGCAGCGGGACGGTTTCAATTCTGTAGTTGGTGAGGTTGGCGGCTTTAGCCGGAGCAATGCTGTTTATTGACTCTACCTCACCGCTTTTCAGTGCGCTGATAAGGTCGTCTTCATTCGAGTAAAAGAAGAGGACTATCTTTTCTATATACGGCTCACCGAGCGTGTAGTGTGCGAATGAGGAGAGTGTATAGCGCTCTGGAACGCCTGATTTGTTCCGTCTAATGTCTGAGATGCGGTACGGTCCTGAACCGACAGCCTCAGTATTCAGTTGGCTGAATGGGAACTGCTCAATTTCAACTTCCTTCCAGGGGTGTGAGGGGAGAATACCGAGAGTCGCATTTTCAAGAAATGGGGCGTATGGACGCGTGAGCGTAAAGAGCACTTCCCGTTCAGACACTTTTTCAACAGCGACCCCGTCCCAGCTTGCGCGTCGAGGGCTCTTTAGTGCCGGATCTTGCGCCCGAGAGACAGTGAAAATCACATCGTCTGCTGTAACCGGTGTTCCGTCATGGAATACTGCATTCTCTCGGATAAAGAAGTGGTAGGTGAGGCCATCGTCTGATACCTCGAAACGTTCAGCGAGGTCAGGTAGTAGAGTGCCGTCGGGGCGGGCTTTAAGAAGTCCGGAATAAATAAGCATAGAAAGGTCGCGGTCGGCATCAGTGGTTGCGAGGAGCGGGTTGATAAAGCGAGGAAATCCAACGACCCCTTCGGTGTGCGAGCCGCCGTGTGCAGGAATATCTGAAACAAGCATGCTGTTTAAGCCGCCGAGAATAGCAAGTGTACTACCACAGAGGAGAACTGCGAATACAAAAAGAAGCACCTTTTCAAACGGAGAAAACGACGCGTGAGCCTTTCTGACTGAAGAAGGAAGCTCGAATGTTCGAGATAGCGATTTTCTTTGCACAGTAGTAGGGAGAGGGCGTATGAGCCTCGTAGTGATTAGTAATTGATTTAAATAATGAGCGCAATGAACGCCGAGAGTGCAAAGAGAATACCAAGCACAATAGTCGCTCGGAAAAGAGTGCGCTCGAAACCGCGACGGGTGCTGAATCCCGCGCTGAAGTTGTCGCCCCCGAATGCTCCGCCAACTCCTGCACCAGTCTGCTGAAGCAGAACGGCAATAATGAGCAGGATGGAGAGCACTATCTGGGCATACGGAAGGACCGTACTGAGCATTTCCATAACGGGGTCAGTATACCAGCGCTTTGCTCTTTGGCAAGGGGATAAATTGACACCACCGGGTGCTCCTTCTATACTGAGTGCGATTTTACAAGCATAATAAGCGCACTATGGCTAAGAAAAAAGAAAGTGCACAGAGCGTTGGTGTTACGCCGCTTGGGGAGCGGGTGCTTGTTCGGCCTCTCTTGGCGGAAGAACTTGAGAAAAAATCACCATCGGGGATTATCATTCCTGAAGCAGCAAAAACAGAAAAACCAGCTCAAGGCGTTGTGGTTGCGCTTGGTAAAGGGCGTACAACCGATGACGGCGCGGTAATCCCAATCTCTGATGTTACGGTAGGAGATACGGTTGTCTTTTCAAAGTACGGATACGAAGAAGTGTCAGTCAATGACACTGACTACTACATTTTACGAGTTGACCAAATACTTGCAGTTATTAAGTAATCGCACAAACTATGGCTAAACAGATTCTCTTCAATGAAGAGGCGCGTAAGAAATTGAAGGACGGAGTGGACGCGGTTGCAAATACCGTAAAAGTGACGCTCGGTCCTCGCGGACGAAACGTCGTGCTTGATAAGGGGTACGGCGCTCCGACTATTACCAATGACGGTGTTTCGATTGCAAAGGAAATCACCCTCAGTGATAAAATCGAGAATCTCGGCGCGGAAATAGTTAAAGGTGTCGCGACTAAAACGAATGAGGTTGCCGGAGATGGAACAACCACGTCAGTTGTGGTGACACAGGCTATTGTCGAAGAGGGAATGAAGCAGGTCGCAATGGGCGCAAATGCTATGGCAATCCGCACTGGAATCGAAAAAGCGAGCGTGCAGGTTGTCGAGGCGCTCCGTAAACTGGCAAAGCCGATTTCCGGAAAAGCTGAAGTAAAGCAGGTGGCGAGCATCTCCGCCGAAAATAGTGAGCTTGGTGAGCGTATTGCTGAGGTCATCAATAAAGTCGGCAAAGACGGTGTCGTAACAGTGGAAGAGTCTCAGACCTTCGGTATTGAAGATGACGTAGTAGAAGGAATGGAGTTTGACCGAGGGTACATCTCTCCATATCTCGTGACTAATCCCGAGCGAATGGAGGCGGAGTATAAAGACGCACCTATCCTTATTACTGATAAGAAAATTTCGAGCATTCAGGATATTTTGCCGCTTCTCGAAAAATTAACGCAGACAGGAAAGAAGGAACTCGTTATTATCGCTGATGATATTGAGGGCGAGGCGCTTACCACGCTCATTGTCAACAAGCTTCGCGGAGCACTATCAGTTCTCGCGGTGAAGGCGCCGGGGTACGGGGATCGAAAGAAAGATATGCTCGAAGATATTGCCATTACGACAGGCGGACAGGTGATTTCAGAAGAGGTGGGACTTTCGCTCGAAAACATGGAATTGACATCGCTTGGCCGAGCAAATAGGGTACTTTCACGCAAGGACAGCACGGTGATTGTTGGCGGAAAAGGGAAGAAGAAAGATATTGAAGCACGCGCGTCACTTCTCCGCTCTCAGGCTCAAAAGAGTGATTCGAAATTTGACCGTGAAAAACTCGAAGAGCGTGCCGCAAAACTCTCTGGTGGTGTTGCGGTTATCCGCGTTGGCGCCGCAAGCGAGAGCGAGATGAAGTACCTGAAAGACAAAATTGAGGACGCAGTGAATGCCACGAAAGCAGCGATTGAGGAAGGAATTGTCCCTGGAGGAGGAACGGCGCTTGTTAAGGTTGCGGCGAAAGTCGCGAAAGACTCCGAAGCAGAACGAGGGAAGATGTCGGCGGAAGAACGTGTCGGATTTGAAATAGTCCTTAAGGCGCTCGAACGTCCGCTTAAGCAGATTGCGGTGAATGCAGGGAAAGATGACGGCTCAGTAGTGGTTGAGCGCGTAAAGACAGGAAAGAGCAACGGCGGCTATGACGCATTTACTGATGAGTATGTGGATGACATGCTCGAAGCGGGAATTATTGACCCGGTAAAGGTGACGCGCGCGGGAATCCAAAATGCTACCTCCGCGGCGGCAATACTTCTCACCACGGAAGCTGCGGTTGCAGATGAGCCAGAAGAGAAGAAAGACATGCCGGCAATGCCTGATATGGGCGGGATGATGTAAGGCCTCGCTCGTATTCACGGCGGGAGAGGGAAATGCTCCAGCGACTGCGCGGCCGTTCGCATTGTCGGGGTCGTGCCCATACCAAACCCACCCACGACCTCCGACTGCTCACCGCCGCGCGACGTCGCTTCCACAACCTCTCCCGACGTTTATACTCGCTCGGTATTGGTAAAAACCCGATGGCTTAATAAAGTCATTAGGTTCTCTCCGTTAGTGGGTCTTTCTTTATATATACAAAGAAATTGAGGGTGGTATAATTAACCCAATCAGGTGCCCTGCCTCCGTGGGCAGGCTGAATTGATCAGTTTTATCTAAATACTATGTCCATTCTTTATATTCTATTAGGAGTTGTCGTGGCGGTATTGCTCTGGGGAGTGTACGCATTTAACCGCTTTGTAACCCTTCGTAACCGTGCAGAGGAAGCGTGGGCAGATATTGATGTGCAGCTCAAGCGCCGTTACGACCTCATCCCGAATCTTGTGGAGACAGTGAAGGGCTATGCATCCCATGAAAGAGAGACACTCGACTCGGTCACAAATGCCCGCGCTGAGGCTACAAAAGTACACGTTGACCCAAGCAACATTACGCCGGAGCAAATAAAGGCAATGGCAGGTGCGGAAACGGCCCTGACACAATCGCTCGGGAAACTCTTGGCGGTTGCAGAGAGCTACCCAGACCTCAAGGCAAATGAAAACTTTGTGGAGTTGCAGCGAGAACTGACTGACACGGAGAATAAGATTCAGGCGGCACGGCGCTTCTACAATACGACCGTGATGAGCTATGACACCGTACGCGAGACATTCCCGTCAAATATTGTCGCGAATATGTTTACATTTACAGAGCGCGAATACTTCGAACTTGGCGAGGAAGATGCGGCAGCACGAGAGCCTGTGAAGGTTGATTTCAAAAAGTAGTATGGATGAAGCACAGAGCGAAATCCAAAAGGAAGTAGACGCGCTTGCAAATCCAAATCCGGAGCCAGTCGAAACGCCAAAAAAATCTCGGTTCCTGCAGATTCTTAATTGGCTCATTTTCTTCTTTGCTCTTGTCCTTATTGGGCTTCCGCTTCTTGGTTTTGCAATTCCCGCTATCGCCGGCTGCACGGGAGGTTTTTCAATTGAATCGTCATGTTCGGTTGCTTTTCTCGAGCCTGTCGCTGAGTATCTTGCCGGCATTCTTCTTATCCTTGCACTCTCCGGTGCAATACTTGTTGGTGGATTACTGCTGGTCATTCTCTCTCTCATAGCGTTTGTGCTTGAAATACGTGTCGCGGTAAGACGAGGAGGCATACGCGGGGCACTTAAGAGCGTCTCATTCATTGTGCTTCTTCTCAGTCTTAGTGGCATTGCTTTTATTCTTTTCTACTAGAGCCTATGGCGAGACAGATTAATCTTGCGCACGCTGAAGCGGATAAGCTTTTCTATTTCGTTACGACGATTGTTGTCTATAGAGAGTCTGACCAAAAATGCCTTATCCTGAAGCGTGCCGGTGATGATGCGGTACTTCCAGGGAAATGGGGCCTACCGGGCGGGCGGCTCGAGTGGTCGCACTTTGACCTCGAGCATCCCGATGAAGTTGACGGGGAGATATTGAACTTCAATGGGCCTGTGGAAGCGCACGTAAAAGAGTTGTTGGAAGAAAAGGCAGGGCTCTCCATAGGGGAGCGTCCGCAGTATCTTGGCTCCGTATTTTTTGTTCGTGGCGACGGCACTCCTTCCATTCTCGTGCGTTTTGCAGCGCGAATAGGAGGTGGCGAAGCAGAGGCAGGGGGAGGATTCACAGACTCGGCGTGGGTGGACGCAGAGGAAATCACTCAGTATGATCATGTCGAAGGGATAGATAAAGAAATTTTAAAAGCGATAAAATTATTTTCGTAGTATGGCTGCAACAGAAATAAGTCTCGGCGAAGCCAAAAAAGACAAGCTGTTTTATTTTGTTGCAAATGTACTCGTCTATCGGGAAGAAGATGGCCGATGTCTGATACTGAAACGTTCAAAGCGCGAGAAAGCACACTCAGGCAGGTGGGCAACACCGGGCGGCAAGATGGAGCACGGTGATTTTGATATTAATCACCCAACGCGGATGAATGGCGATGTGATTGATTTTGAAGACTCGATTGAAGATTTACTTCGGCGCGAGACTAAAGAAGAGGCCGGAGTAGAAATAGGAAATGAATTTCACTACATCAACAGCAATACATTTATTCGGCCCGATGGAATTCCTGTAGTGCTTGTAAAGTTGGCGGCAAACTATGTTGGTGGGGAGGTGGTGCTTGAGGAAGGTGCATTTGATGACTTTGCATGGGTGAATGCAGAAGAGGTGAAAGAGTATGAGTGTATTGACGGCATTTGTGAAGAGGTAGAGAAAACTGTTCAATTATTCTCAAAGTAATGGCAACTATTTACACGCACAGAGACAGCAACTTACGAAAGACGTGGTTTTTAATGCTCGGCTTCTTTCTTTTGGTTATAGCAGTCGGGTGGTCAATTAGTTACTACGTCGGCAACATTTCAATTCTTGTTATCGCAGTTATATTCGCGCTCTTTATGAACGTCGGCGCGTACTGGTTTTCTGATTCGGTGGTAATAAAAATGACGCGGGCAAAACCGGTGACGCGCGACTCGCACCGGGAACTTTGGAACATACTTGAGAACCTCTCTATTACCGCAGGACTTCCAATGCCGAAGCTCTACATCATCAATGATCCTGCGCCAAATGCATTTGCAACCGGGAGAAACCCTGAGCACGCAGCAGTCGTGGTAACAACGGGGCTTCTTGCTATGCTTGAGCGCAATGAACTTGAGGGAGTGATTGCGCACGAGCTCTCGCATATTGGTAATCGTGACATGCTTGTAATGACTGTGGCGGTCGTGCTCGTTGGTTTCGTGGCGATAATTTCGGATATATTTATTCGTATGTCTATGTTCGGCGGCTCTCGTGATAGGAATGGTGGAGCGGGGTGGCTTGCTGTGCTTGCAATAGTTGCAATCATTCTCTCGCCGATAGCCGCGAAGCTCATTCAGTTTGCGATTTCCCGAAAGCGCGAGTACATGGCAGATGCCTCTGGCGCGCTCCTTACCCGTTACCCTGAAGGGCTCGCCGCAGCGCTTGAGAAAATAAGTAGCTACCAAGCACCCATGAAGCATGCAAGTCATGCCACGGCGCACCTCTTTATTGCAAATCCATTTGGCGGGAAGGCGGTAAAAGGTCTCAATGCGCTCTTTTCCACACACCCGCCGGTTGAAAAGCGCATTGCAGCGCTCCGCGGACAAAGTTGACTTTAGTAAAAAGTGGGTTATAGTGTCTTTAGTCACTAAAGCACTAGGGGGAAATTCTCAATGAAAAAATTCATTGTGGAGGACAAGAAGACTGGCGAGATTTCAACTCGGCGAGGGAGGTCCGGTGTCAGTATTGGGCGGGCGCTTGATCCGGAAAAGGTTAAGAAAATCCGTGCCGGCCTGCACCTTCGCAAGACGGATGAAAATGGCGTGGTTCAGGTTCCTGAGCTGAGCAGTCTGCAGTCTGGCAACACCTGTGCCCCCAATACCTACCGAAAGGTGAAGCATCGGGGACGCAATACTGTTAGCGGTGTTCCGATAAAATAGATGCACGCGGGGCGACTCACACGAGTCGCCCTTTTGTTTTTATATGGCACGCATACACAGTACTAATACATAATATACCGATACATCGGTATATTATGTTTCTCTCCTTCTTTTCTTTGGCGTTTTTCTCTGGACTCTTCGTGCTATTTGCTACGAATGCGGGACCAACGGTCGCGCCCCATCGATGGCATGCCGAGTCGAAGCAGTTTTTCAATATCTGCGTAGAGCTCTTCGCGCTCTTCCTTTCGCTTCAAAATTTTTTCCAACCTCGAGTACTTACCCACGAGTAGTTCTTCATGAAGGCGTTTGCTGGTTGAAGTACTCACGTCAAGAGATTTTTGTATTTGGTAGTAGGAGTGTCCGTTCGAGAGCAGTATGAGGGTTGCAAGGCGTTTTGCGAGCATGAGTAGCTCAGTCTCGGTAAGGAGTTCGAGTAAGAGTTTAGAACCATTGTGCACATCGAGCATACCTACGAATTGCTTCTCGATTCGCTTTCGTATGGCTGATTCGAACTGTCCCTCTGAGACTTGTGTCATACTCTCAATATACCGATGCATCGGTATATTTCCATGGGCATAAATGTGTATATGTTCATAAGGGAATACGACTGTGGTATCGTATGCATGCATTCCATATGGAGAGGTGGCAGAGTGGTCGAATGCGCCACCTTGGAAAGGTGGTGTACGGGAAACCGTACCGCGGGTTCGAATCCCGCCCTCTCCGCATTTGACAGCTAGCACGAGGAAGTGTGTTTGTAACTTTCTAACGTACCCGATGTTAGAATAGCTACGTACAAACATATGACAAACAAGATATTGAAAACCATGCTGGTAGTTGTAGGAGTGCTACTGGTATTTAATGGTCTTATTAATATTTCTGATGATGGAGTGGTTTTGGCTTACGATATTACAACAATAGTATCGGGAATAGGATTCATCCTAGTGGTTATTTTGGAAAGTATAAAGAAATAGACCTTTCTATTCTATGAAAGACAAACCCGAATCATACTGGAAAGAGAAATTGACTCCGGAACAGTACAAAATAGTGCGAGAAAAAGGGACAGAGGAGCCCTTTACTGGGGAGCTTTTGCATAATAAAGAGGACGGCGTCTATCGGTGCGCCGCGTGCGGGACACCGCTTTTTTCTTCAAATACTAAATTTGACTCAGGAAGCGGGTGGCCGT
>Ga0210057_1001061_pt1 | contig 43038 bp, 42 predicted proteins | sample CryGeyCG2114_010_2_FD_183968 | JGI IMG/M metagenome (GOLD analysis project Ga0210057, IMG submission 183968) | Groundwater microbial communities from aquifer - Crystal Geyser CG10_big_fil_rev_8/21/14_0.10 (SPAdes) (version 2) | ecosystem: Environmental > Aquatic > Deep subsurface > Groundwater ... | reverse complement strand
TTAACGAAATCATTTACTCTAGAATCTTTATTCAAATTTAAATCAGCAAGTATTCTATACAATTTCCCCGCCTCTCCCAACATTTTTCTCTTTTCATAAATCGCAGAAAGATTTGATAAAACAAATCTTCTTGTTTCCAAATCTAACGTTCTCCTTAAACAATCTTTTAAATATCCCATTTTAACATAGTCTCCCATTCCTTTAAGCTTATCAGAAATTTCTCTCACACTCTTTTCTTCAGTCTTCATAATCTTCAAGGATAATTTGGATTTATAAGAATTGTTGTGCTAACTAACTAAGATTAGATAAGAGATCACCAAGAAAAGTAACTCTTTCATCAATATAAGGCAGAAGATCTCTAACTTGAATAGGTCCAACCCCTTTATGATGATATAATCTTTTTAGATATTCTAATGCTCCACCGTAGACTTTTCCAGTAGGTGTAGTCCTAGTACCTGACCTTACATTGGATAATTGACTGTCTACATACGCAGAATCCATAAAAACTCTAAACATCGCTTCATTGACTCTTTCAGTTTCTCCAGCTAATAATGCGGGTCTTATCTCTTTTTCAAAAGTACGGACAAATCTTCCGATGACTTCATAAGGTTTGTTTGACATGTTTGGCATAGTTTTACTCAATTTATTTAAATTATTAGTCAAAAAAGAAATTATTTCTTTTTAGGTGTTAATTCAATACAAACACCTGCAGCAACAGTTGTTCCTGCATCTCTAATAGCAAATCTTGCCATGTGAGGATTATCTGCTTGTGTTTCTAAAACAAGATTTCCCATCGGCTTGATTCTAACTTTTGCAACATCTCCATTCTTCAAAAAGTCTGGGTTTGGTGTCTTAACTCCATCAGGACTTGTCTTTTCAATAAGTTCAACAAATTGGCATGGAACTTGAGCAGTATGAACGTGGAATACAGGTGTATATCCCTTAGCAATAACTGTAGGGTGTGAAATAACTGCAACTTGTCCAACGAATTCAGCCACAACTGGTGCAGGGTTAGCAGCGTCACAAATAACATCTCCTCTTGCAACATCTTTCTTTCCTACTCCTCTAATGTTACATCCAACATTGTCTCCAGCTTCAGCTTCAGACAACACTTCATGATGCATTTCAACTGTTTTAACTTCACCTTGAATACCTTCTCCAGTTCTTCCAGGTAATATCACAACTTTCATTCCAGACTTCATAATTCCCGTTTCAATCTTTCCAACAGGCACAGTTCCAATTCCTGTAATTTCATAAGCATCTTGGATAGGCATTCTCAATGGCAAACCAGTAGGCTTTTCAGGTTGTTTGAATTTATCAAGCATTTCTAAAACTGTAGGTCCTGAATACCATTTCAAATTATCAGATTTACCAGCCAAGTTATCTCCCTTCAATCCAGAAATAGGAATAAACTCAGTTTCAGCAGGATTGTATCCAGCTTGCTTAATCAAAGCAGAAACGTCATCTTTAACTTTCTTATATTCTTCTTCTTTATAACCAACAGTATCCATTTTATTAACTAAAACAGCCAATTGTGAAACTCCCATTGTTCTCAAAAGCCAAACGTGCTCTTTTGTCTGTGGTTGAACTCCAGCTCCCTGTCCTACAGCAACTGTAAGGAATGCTGCATCTGCTTGAGAAGCCCCAGTAATCATGTTCTTAATGAAGTCTCTGTGTCCAGGAGCGTCAATAATTGTAACATCGTAATTCTGTGTTGGAAGTTTCTGATAAGAAAGATCAATTGTAACTCCTCTTTCTCTCTCTTCCTTAAATCTGTCCATAAAATAAGCGAATTCAAAACCAACTTTTCCATGCTTCACTGCTTCTTCCTTAAGTTTCTTCAGCTCTTGCTCAGGAAGTTTACCTGTTTTGAACATTAAATGTCCAATGGTAGTACTTTTTCCGTGGTCAACATGCCCCACGAATGCAACATTGATAACTGGTTTTACTTTTGCCATGTTTAATCTCTTATTTTTTTGGGTATATAAATCTTGCGATTTAATGTTTGCAAGATTTATGCTCAAGATTTTTCTAATCTTGTTGTATAAATTTTACTCTTCCAGAAGTTTAACAAAAAACTTTTTATCTTTAACATTCCCATAATATCTATACCAATCACTTTTCATTTTTATTTTGTCAAGAACCCTCGGACTAAAGTCCGGGGCGTGCTCGGGTCATCAAGATGTTTTTCGTAGATTTTAACATCTTGAGTGCATCCAAGAACAAAAATTTCTTACAATGTTCTTGGTGTCTTGAGCACCATCAAGATTTGATTTGCTTACACGCGGACTAAAGTCGGGAGATTGCGCAAATGCAAATCTTGAGGTTTCAATCAACCTATTTTTTATAACTCTAATGTCTTTTTCCGTCGGTGTCCAATCATTTTTAAACTTCCTCTCAAACCCACCAATATCCAAATTTTTATTAACGGCAAACCTTCTTCTCTTCATCTCCCTACTTATTCTCTCATGTCTTTTCTTCAAATACAAAAGTTTATCCTTAAAAAAATTAACATGTCCTTCTCCGAGCCTATAACTTTCAGGAACTCTAGAAATATCAAAATCTTTTTTCATACTCCCAACTAACATTAATATTTCTACATATTCCGCAATTAAGTGTTGGTCACTTAACTTTCCCACATCAATAATGTTTACTCTTACCATTTTTAAAAATCAAAAAATCAGTTTTTAAACTTAAGCCCAAACGGCAACAATTCCACCAATCAAAGCAAGATCAATTATCCAGTAAGCACCATCCAAAATAAATAAAGCCCAAGGTTTTCTCTGCCATAAAACATTTCCTAATAATGTCGTCATCAATATGAATCCAACTGCTAACATTACTCCCAGATAAACTCCTTGCATAAATGTTCCAACGGTCAATACTTTTGCAAGATAAGCAAGTATGTACGCACTAATTGCTGTCCCAAAAATCATCAAAACCATTCTTCCCATAATCTTATCTTTATGGTGTTTTCTTATCTCAGCTTTCGAAAACCCATTAAGCTTAATCCATTTCTTTCCAAATAGCATCGGATGATACCACAAAAATCCTAAAATAAAACTAGCAATAACTGCCGACACAACACCCCAATAATTAATAACAACATTCGGTAAACTCATAATTAAAAGAATCAAATGTGATTTATATATTTATCCTACTAACAATACTTACTCAACGGATGATCATCCATCAACTCCTTCTCTCTTTCAGCTTTCTCCATACCAACCCTATCTATAATTCCCCTATTTCCAGATTTCAAAACCTTAATCTCAGAAGCAATAAATCTTTCAACCTTCTTTGACATTGAAATTCCATGTTTCTTACAGTGCTTACTAAATTCATCATATATTTCAGCATCAATATTAAATGTTTTTAGTGCCATCTCCCTCTTTTGAAACCTCTTCTTTTATTGTTATTTAATATTAAATAAGGTTAATAAACCTTTCTCTAGCAAGCTTTTTAAACCATTCAGGATATAATTTTTTATGAGAAAAATAAATCCAAGAAACGATTTAACTCTCTACATATCTGAGGTAACGCTTAGAGAGCATGAAAAAAATCTTAGAGGAGAAGGCTTAGAGATAGACAGACTATCTTCAACAGACAAAGAAACACTAAAAAAACTATCTGGTGGAAATTACGAATGGAATCCGGGAAATATGGTTTTTGGAATGATTAATGAGGCGCAAAGGGAGTATCTTCACATATATTCACAACTTACAGGAATTAATAACCTCGCAGTATTAGATGCACATGGAGATTCAAAAGATGGAAAATGGATATTTACAGACGAAGAAAATCAGCCTTCAAGAGATATACAAAGATGGATTCAACTTCATGAAAAGAATCATCATGCAATAGCTCTTGGAGTTTGCAATCCTGGAGAGCACGAAGTAACCTCAAATAAATCAATCTTGATTTATCCAATAACTGATTTAACACTGAATTTATTTGGAGAGGTTCATCCATTTGAAAAACAAGGCCCTAAGGGATTAGGAGCAAACATATTTCAATTTTATGTCCCAAAAATCGGCTTCGTAGATGATTACACAATAGATTATGAACTCACACAATTAAGAGAAAAACTTGCTGAAAGAAAACAGATGGTTTAATTTACTGATTCTCAGCCAAACCCTTTCTTTCCCTAATCTTCTTAATAACATTATCTTGCAATTCTCTTGGCATCTTCTGGAATTCCTGATCCATCAAACTTGAAACTCCACGCCCCTCGGTTGCGCTTCTTAAATCAGAACTCCATCCAATCATTTCACTAACTGGAATCTTTGCCTTTATATGGGTATCAACTCCTTCCTGTTGAACATCAATCAAAATTCCTCTCTTACTTCCAATTAAAGATGAGACTACCCCCATAAAATCAATCGGAGCTTCAACTAAATGAGTCTGTATCGGTTCTAACAAAACAGCTCCTCCTTTATTCATAGCAGAAAACATAGCTACTCTAACAGCAGGATAAATCTGTGCAGGACCTCTGTGCATGTGGTCCACGTGAAGCTTAGCATCGTGCAAAATTAATTTTGTTTTCATTAAAGGCTCTTTAGACAACGGTCCATTATCAACGACCAATCTCCATCCATCAGCAATACTTTCAATTACTTCTCCCAATAAAACAAGCCCCCTCGTCCTATCTTCAAATACATTTCCTTTGTAAATTTCTTTATACTGCCTTGCTTCCTCATTGCTTACTCCAAGCTCTGAAAGTTTCTTCCAGATATCTTCCGGTTTCTTTCTTAACTTTCCTTCAGGTAATTCTCCCCTTTCAATTGCGCCATAAACTTCACTTTCTAAAGGCTCAATACTGAAAAAGAAGATGTTGTGTCCATTCGGTGTCCTAGACTCAACCGTATCGCTTGCCTTCGCAACGCTTTCTCTATAAACTACAATTGGACTTCCTGTCTTAACCTCAAGTCCCTTTTCACTTTTTATTCTTCCTTCAATAATCTCCAAATGTAATTCTCCCATTCCACTTATCAGGTTCTCCCCAGTTTCTTCATTAATTTCAACCTTAATACTCGGGTCTTCTTTTGCAACTTTTCTCAAAACATCAATTAGTTTCGGCAAATCAGCAGACTTTGTTACCTCAATAGATTTCGTAATAACTGGCTGAAATATATGCTTGATTTCTTCAAATGGAGTTTGTTCATTTTCAGTTATTGTGTCTCCAACATCAGCATTCAATCCAGTAATTGCCAGAACATTTCCTGCAGGAACTTCCTGTAATTGTTCAGGCTTTATTCCATTATAAACTAAAACTTGCTGAACTCTTGCTTTTTTCTTTAAATTGTTCGCATATACTTCCATTCCATTAACAATTGTTCCAGAATATAATCTTCCAGCAGCAATCTCTTTCCCAGATCTTGGTTCAATAACAATATTTGTAATCACAAAAGCAACTTCTCCATCTTTATTGCAATTTGCAAGATCTTGTCCAAATTTACTTTCAATATCTCCTCTCCAGATTTTCGGGATTCTATATTTTTGCGCATCAACAGGATTTGGCAAATGCTTTACAGCCATATCAAGAACAACTTCATGCAATGGAGCATTCTTCCATATCCATTCTTTTCTCTCTTCTTCATCTTTATTATAAATATCAATAATATCTTTAAAAGAAACATTCTTTTTTTTCATGTAAGGCAAAGACAAAGCCCAATTTTCTCTTGCAGAGCCGAATGCAACGCTTCCATCTGTAACATTAACTTTCCATTTTTCTTTATATTCTGGCTCAGCAATTTGCATCAACAAATTATTAAAATCATTAATTATCTTAACAAATCTCTCCTGCATCTGTTCTGGTCCAAGTTTCAATTCTTTAATCAATCTGTCAACTTTATTAATAAAAAGAACAGGCTTCACTCTTTCTCTTAATGCCTGTTTCAAAACAGTTTCAGTCTGAGGCATAATTCCTTCGACAGCACAAACGAGAACGAATGTTCCATCAATTGCCCTCATAGCTCTTGTAACATTTCCTCCAAAATCAACGTGCCCAGGAGTATCAATCAAATTAATAAGATATTCTTCTCCATGAAATTCGTGAGCCATAGAAACATTTGCAGCGTCAACAGTCATTAATCTTTCTTGCTCATCTGAATGTTGCCAAGTTGTCATTCCTTCATCTAAATCTCCAGCGTTCTTAGAAGCCATCATTCCAGCAGCAGCCAATAAATTATCAGTAAACGCAGTTTTTCCATGGTGAATGTGCGCGCTGGTAGCTACATTTCTTATTGTCTTCTGATTTTTCGTCAGTCTGTCTATTTTACTTAAGCTTGTTTCTTTGCCTGCCAATTTGTTTACTCCTTCCTACCAAATTGGTAGGCTAACGGAATTTCTTGTTCTGTTTTGTCTGCCATTATTTATTATCAAAACTCCCAAAAGTTTAAACCTTGAGAAGTAAAGTCTCATATAAAAGAGGGTTTTTAAACTTTCTTTTCTTAACAAAACAGTAAAAAGAGGATGGAATACAAAACCAATTACGGGCCCTCGCAATCATTCGAATCATCAAACAGAGAGCCCTTTCCAGTTGGGTTTTTTGTCTGTTTGATTGTTACAGCCGGTTGCACATTGTATATGACAAGTCATGAGTGGCGCCCATACCTCTCAAGGAAAATCACACAAATAGAACAATATTTCTCTCCAAAAGATGAAACTTCCTTCCCCATTTTTGAAGAACAAGAAATTAATTCCCAAAGAGAATACACAAATGCCCAATCATCGCAATTAGTTAATAATCAAGAATCTCAAACTCAAAGAAGACATATAGATATGCAAGATTATCACACAGTTAATCCAATAAGGGAATAAGAATTACTTAAAACTTTCTCTAATTAAATTAAAAGTTTCCACTAGCCTTTTTGCAATCTCAGGATTATTCATATAAGCAATTCCCTTCCCATCAGAATTAACAAATCTTAATGCCTTTGAATCAATAACGACAAATCTCTCTTTTTGTGACGCAGCCTTAGACATCCTAGGAATTTGAGTATATGTTACAAAGGGAGTACTATAAGAAAATCTTCTGAGATATTCATCAGTTTCATTAACCTTATTTCTCCCTCCTGCAATTATATGAATTCCAACATGTCTTGCAGCCGCTCTTTCTAAACTAGATAAAACTTCTCCATTATTAAATAAATCAGGAGAGAAAGAAGGATCAAAAATTCTTATGCTCTCTCTAGCTCTATCAAATAATATCTCATAAAGAGTTGATCCATTTCGAGGTCGAGTACAAAGGATAGCATTTTTAGCATCATGTTCAGCTAAATTTTCAACGGCACTCCGATATTCTGCAAAATCAATTGAACTTAATTCAGTCATACAATCTCAAAATATAATAACTATATAAAATTAATTATCTTGCAGAATCGGCTTCAGCCAGAGTTTCAGAATTCAAAACCTTGCTTACATTTAAAATCTCCACTCCTATCAATTTTCCTTCAGAATCAAAATCTAAAATTATATTCTCATTTAATCTTATTGTTTTTTTAGATTCTCTTTCTCAAATATCTTCAGCTAAATAAACATATACCACATCAACATCTTCATTTTCAAAAAAAAGAATTACAAATAATTAAATCTAACGAGCAGAATCTGCCTGCTTTTCAGCATCATTCTTTTTTGCGAGAGCAAAACTTTCCATGTTTCCTTCACTTGCCTTTATAATTTCTTCAGCAAGAGCGTCAACAATTTTTTTCTTTTTTCCAAAAGCTTTTCCATAAGACCCCTGAATAATCCATCTTAAGGCAAGATCAACTCTTCTAAGAGGAGAACAGTCAACAGCTTGAGGATATCTTGCTCCACCATGTTCAATAACTGTAATCTCATCACGAGGAGAGCCATTCTCAACTGCCCTAACAAGAACTTGAATTGGATTCTTCCCAGTTTTTTTCTCAATCAAAGCCATAGCATCAAGAACAGTTTTCATATTTTTATTATACTTTCCAGAACTCCAACCAGTTATAATCTTGTGTTTCTTTCCAACATGTCCAGAAGCAGACAATCTACTAGATAACCTTTCTAAAATATTAACTCTTGTCTTAGCAAACTTTTCTATATTTCTTCCCTGACTTTTAATTAATAATTTAGCATCCAAATTAATGTATGGTTTCATAGCAGGATCTTTTATTTCAATCTCAGAAACATCATACATATCAAATATCTTAAACTCCTTGCTTTCTTTCTTCTCTTCCATTTGTATTTCTTGTTCTGCACTCATCTTCTAAACACCCTCACTTCTCTAATCTGAAAATCTTCAAACACATCTTCTTCAATTATCGGAACTGCTACAAATCCATAATCGTCATTTCCTCTAGGCCCAATGCCCAATCCAACTCTTCTAATTCTATATACATATCTTTCAGGATCGGAGCTCTTCCCAATCCTTGCAATAGTCAAATACTTTCCAGAATCCAGTTCCCTTAACTTTCCAGCAACAACTTGTGGATCTCCTTGACCAAGCACAGCCCTTTCCTCAAAAGTTAATGGTGCTTCTGTCAAACCTGTAGAATCTGTCAATGTACTCATCTTCTTCCCTTCTCAATCTTTCCAGATACGAGTCTATGCAATGGTTGATCATTTACTTTTATCACCTGAAATCTAATTCCCCTTATATCTCCCTTTGCTCTTCCCTGCTTTCCCCCAATTCTTTCAATAACAACTTCATCGTGTTCATCAACAAACTTTTGAGCTAAATTTCCAGGAATAAAAGCTCCAACTTGAATACCATTCTTAATCAACTGAACTTTTGCACACTTCCTCATAGCAGAGTTAGGCTGTGCAGCTTCTTTTTGAAATTTTTCTATAACAATTCCCTTTGCTTGGCTTGATCTTCCAAGAGGATCAGACTTGATTTTTAGATTTTTCATTCTAGCATTATAATCTTTCTGGCTCCATCTAAATTTGTTTCTTTTCTTCAACAGTTTATTCGCATTCATTAATCCCATTTTAGTACCAATACGTATTCCTTATTGAAAATAACAGTTTAAAAAGCTTCTGTTTGTAAAATTAGAAATCAAACAACTTTCAGCTCAACACCGAAACTATCTTTCAATATCTTTTCCAATTCAAATAACCTTCTTTTATTTCTTCCAATAAGGCTAGCTTTGCTCTGATTGCTTCCAGCAGTTATCGTAATCATATTATCAGAAATATCTATAGACTTAAATCTAACAGGATTTATAATGTCATTGATAAATCTCTCAGCTTCTTCCTTTCCCATAGCCTGCCTAATAATCCTCACTCTTTTTCCAATCTTCTCTTGCAACATTCGAATATTAGAAGCATTTGGTCCAATAGCTCTAGAAATTTTGTCTACAGGAACTGCAAAATAGATTATATTGTTATAAACAAAACATTTGCTCGTCTTAACTCTTGAAGCATTATCAAGCAGATTGATATACCTCATTGTTTGCATATTTATTATTGCCATTTTTATCTTTTATTCCCAAAAATAGGAATTAAAAAATTTCCTGTTTTTATTCTTGCCATTTTTACTTTTTCTTATAGAATAATTTTCAACTCTCTAAATTTGTTTCATTAACTTAGTATATAAATCTTCTGTTTCTCTGAAGCAGAATGATCTCAAGAATTCCCATTTCTTTAAATCTTTGTATATAATCTATAGAATTTTTAGTTTATGTCAAGATACTTGACAGAAAACTCCACACTTAAGTGTGGAGTTGTATCTTGAACACAAGAGATTTTTCTATTTTTTTGAAAATCTCTGTGCAGTGACCCTAGAGAACGTTAGTTCTCGGGGCTGTCAAGAACTCTGTTCTTGAAGAATCCATAAAAGATTTCACTTGCATCCAAAAAACAAGTGCCAATCAAACCACACCTGTCAAGAACCACCCACTAAATTGGGTGGCGTGTTTGGTTCTTGATCACATCCGAGAACCAACTCACTATGGACTAAAGTCCATAGGGTGCCGAAAAGGTTCTCGGTGTCTCAAAGATGTAAATCTTTGACGACCATCAAGATTTTTTCAAATCTTGACATCTTGAGGTTTCAGACTAACGGAAAAACTTCTTGACATGCAACTGGTGGAATTTACGAAGTAAATTCTAACTTGTCTGTCTCTTTTCAAGAAATCATTTCTTCTTCTGACTCTTCTGCTCTGCCAAGGGTCCTTTCACTTCAACAAGCAATCCAGGAAGTCCAGTTCCTACAGGAATGTTCTGATTCAATAAAATATTCTCAATTACACTATTCAGTTCGTCCTTGCTTCCTTGTATTGTAGCATTAACAAACTGTTTGTCTGGTGTTTCGAATGTTGCTCTTGCCAAAACAGAAGCTTTCTGAGAAATAATTCCCATTCTTGTAACTCCCTTAACAACTCCGGTTGAAGTCATGGCGTCGGAAACAAGCTTCAAGTGTCTCTTATCAATATCCAACCCTTGAGATTCAATAACTTTATTGATTTCATTGATTATTGTCTGCCTTGCAACTTCAATCCCAATAACTTTTGCAACATCATGGATATCATTACTCTGAACTCTGTTCTTATCAACTCCTTTAACTTCCAATAAATCTTCCATATTACTTCCAGAAGTCAAAATGATGTAATCTTTCTCTCTCTTTACAACTACAACTTGATTTACTCCCTTCACTCCAGAAATAATCGTTTCCTTAATCTTTTCCTTTAATTTATACATTGCCTTGAAATCAAGATCTTTTGCATCAAGAGTTATTTTCAAATCATTTCCTTTAACTTCAAATCCTTTATCTTTCAATCTGTCAATAACCTTCTGACTTCCGATATGAACACCCTTCAATAACTTTGAATCTAAATTAATTATTATCTTCTTGTTAGAGAAATCAAGATTAAGTTCATCAACTATATCTCTCAACTTAACTTCCTTAATCTTTTCAGCCAAGACTTTCGAGTCCTTCTCGTTGTTGTTCTCTTTATCCAAATAAATTTCCATACTAGGCGTACTTGGTGTCTTCCTTGCATCAAGTATTTCTATTAATCTAGGGAGTCCTTGAGTAATCTGCATTTGCGCAACTCCAGCATGGTGGAATACGTTCAAAACCATCTGTGTACTTGCTTCTCCAAAACTCTGCGCTGTAACAACTCCAACAGCTTCCCCAGGGGAAACTTTATCATCACTTAAATGCAACTTAGAAACATCTTTTCCGTCGTCTCCATATGCAAATTCAACAATATTTTCAGAAGCATCCCTAACAGTTCCATCATATTCAACTTTTAAGTCTTGCAAAGCAGAGACAAGTCTTCTATAAAGATATCCAGACTTAGGTGTTCTTAATGCAGTATCCATTAAACTATCTCTTCCCGTCATACTTATGAAGAAGAATTCCTTTGGATTCAATCCATTATAGAAGCTAGATTTAACAAATCCTCTTGATTCAGGCATTAAATCTCCCTTTCTATAAAATGCAAGAGTTCTATTATCATAACCAAAGTTAATTCTCTTGTTCATCATACTCTGCTGTCCAACAACACATCCAATCTGAGTAATATTAAGCATGCTTCCCGCAGCTTTTGGAGTAATCATCATATTAACATTTCCATCAGCAGGGAAATGTTGTTTCACAATATTTCCAACTTCAGTTCTAACTTCATTTAACACTTGCATTATTCTTGTTTCCCTTGTTTCTTCAATACTCTGTCCAGAAATTAATTCCAGCTCTCCTCTTTCTGCTTCCTCAATAATCTTACTGGTTTTCGCTTCAGCTCCTTCAATAACTCCAGCAGTCAAATCTTTAACTTTTTCAGAAACATTCAAATCGCTAAGAGAAAGGGTGTACCCTCTTCTTCCCAAATACAAAGCTCCCAACATAAATGCCTGATTTATTGCGTCAATTGTTTTCTCTCTCCCAAATTCCTTATCAATAATTTTAACCATCTTTCCATCTTCAGCTCCAAAACTATTCTCTCCAGTTATCACATTTGGAACTTTAATACTGCTTCCTTTCGGAATAACTTGTTCAAATACGTCTCTTCCGTTAATCTCTTTCTTTTTTATACACTCATAATTTCCAGAACTAAATAACAATTGATTCGCTTCTCCCTTGCTTAATGTATCTTGCGCCAATAAATATGCTCCAGTAATAGAGTCAGCAATAGTTCCAACCAAGTTAGTATTATTCTTGCTAGAAATTATGTTCTTGTTGATATCCAACAAAATCTTAGCTTCAGTTATTGCTTCTTCATTTTGGGGACTATGTAGATTAACTTCGTCTCCATCATAGTCTGCGTTATAAGGTGCAGCCGCAGCAGGATGAAGTCTAAATGTCCTTCCGTCCAAGACTTTAACATAGTGAGCCATTAACCCTTGCTTATGTAGTGTTGGATGTCTGTTTATCAAAACAACATCTCCATCTCTCAAATGTCTTTCAACTCTATACCATGGAATAATTTCTTCGCAAATTTCCTCTTTCAAATCCTCAGTTATCTTCTTTCTCTTTCCATCAGGTCTAATAACATAATTTGCTCCAGGATAAACATTTCCTCTTTTAACAAGTTCCTTGAACTTTTCCAAATTATTAGTTGTAACAGATTCAGAAACGGTAATAACTTTCGCAATTTCTAAAGGAACACCAATTTCATTTATTTTCAAATAAGGATCTGGAGAAAGAACTGTTCTCGCAGAATAATTAACTCTCTTTCCTGCAAGGTTATGCCTTATTCTTCCTTCTTTTCCTTTTATTCTTTCAGTAATTGTCTTTAATGGCTGTCCGCTTCTATGTCTTGCAGGAGGAATTCTTGTGATATTATTATCAAAGAATGTTGTTACATGATATTGTAATAGGTCCCAAAGGTCTTCAATAATTACTTCGGGAGCTCCAGCATTTAGGTTCTCCCACAATCTCTGGTTGGCTCTTATGATATCTGAAAGTTTGTGTGTCAAATCATCTTCGCTTCTTTCTCCACTATCAAGAGTAATGCTCGGCCTGACAGTAACGCTAGGAACTAAAAGAAGAGACATGATGGCCCACTCAGGTCTAACAGATTTAGGATTAATTCCTATCTTCATCAGTTCTTCATTTGGAACATTAACAAGTCTTTCCCTAACTTCTATAGGATTAATCTTTTTCTTTCCAACAGTAAATGTACTCGGCTTTTCTAATTTAACTCTTTCCAAATTTTCTTGACAGTGCGGACATTTCTTAGCATCTCTCGCTTTTTTAGCTCTTTCAGCAATTGCTAATCCTTTCATCTTCTCATCAGTCAGAGTCAATTTTCCACAATGAGAACAGAAACTTCTTAACACAAGTTCAATCAATGGGATATATTTAATGTGATATATTGGTCTTGCTAATTCTATACTTCCGGGATGTCCAGGGCATTCTTTAACTCTCTTTCCACAAGTTCTACATCTAACTCCAGGATCAATTGCTCCCAATCTTAAGTCCATTAATCCTCCATCAACTGGGAAACCATCAATGTCATAAAGTTCTGGAGTAACAATCTTTGCCGTGCTAAGTTTTTTAATCTGTTCAGGACCTAATAAACTAAATCTAAGGGTCTTCACTTGTTTTCTATAAAATTCTCTTTTCATTTTTTATCTTTCGTATTTATCCTTTAGTTCAAAGCTAGTATTAATTCCAAGTCCAAGCAACTCATCAACTAATAATTTGAATGCGTATGAAACTTCAACAGGTTCAGAATCGCTAGAGTCGTCAAGAGGACAGATAATCTTATTTCTAATGATATCTTCAAATGCAACAGCTCCACTGTCTTTAGAAATATACATTGTTGTCTTATCGCTTCCATATCTCTCCTTCAATAAGTTACTTGCTCCATGTCCAACTAATGCTTGTTGTTCCATCTCTCCCAATCTTAATCCTCCTCCTCTTGCTCTTCCTTCAACAGGCTGTCTTGTAAGCAAGGCAACTTTTCCAGAAGCCCTGGCATGTATCAAGTTCTTTACCATTCTATTAAGTTTCAGATAGTACATATTTCCAATATAGATTTTAGCTTCCATCTTCTTTCCAGTAACTCCATTATACATAGTTTCTTTTCCATCATAATCAAAGCCCATACTTTCCAATAATTCTTCTAATTCTTCAACACTATTTCCAGTAAATGCAGTACCATCAAGAATTTTCCCGGAAGTAGCAGCCGCTTTTCCAGCAAGTAATTCAATCATATATCCGACAGTCATTCTGCTAGGAATTCCGTGAGGGTTAAACATCAAGTCAGGCTTAACTCCTTTACTTGTAAATGGAATATCTTTTTCGTCAGCAATAAGTCCAATAACTCCCTTCTGTCCGTGTGGAGCTGAGAATTTATCTCCGGACTCTGGGAATCTAGTATCTCTTGTTCTAACTTGAACAACTTTATTTCCTTCTCTATCAACAGTAATGAAAACAGCGTCAACAGTTCCTCTCTCTTCTTGCCTCATCGAAGCACTAGCTTCTTTCTTTGCTTGTATGCTAAGGTCTCTTGCCTCAGATAAGAACTTGGGAGGTGTTGTCTTCCCAATTATGACTTCTCCAGACCGAATATCTGCTTCTGGGAACGCAACTCCATCATCTTCAAGATGTTTATAACTTTCTTCAGTTCTATATCCTGAAACATCTTTATCTGGAATTAAAATTTCATCTCTCAACCCTCCAGCATATTGTAATTCAGTTGCAGTATATGGTCTAAAATATGTGCTTCTTCCCATTCCTCTATCAACACTTGCTTTATTCAAAACAACAGCGTCTTCCATGTTATATCCCTCAAATGGCATAACAGCAACAATAATATTTTGTCCTGAAGGATAAACATCTAATGTATCATAAATGAAGGTTCTAACTAATGGCTTTTGAGGATAGTGCAAAACAGAAACATTAGTATCCAATCTTACAAGATAATTTGCCGCATAAATTCCAATACTTTGCTTATTTGTTTTACTTCCTCTTAATAATCTAGATCCTTGGTCATGATTTGAAAAAGGTACTAAGCTTGTAACAACACCAAACAAATCAACTGGATGTATTTCCATATGAGTATGCTCCCCAGTTAATTCCTCAGGAGACATTCCAATAAATGCATTTTCTTCCTCAGCAGCATCGATATATTCTATAATTCCTCCCTTGATAAGATCATCCCAACTCATCTTTCCCTCTCCAACCAAAACAATATGCTCATCTTTTAATTTACTTGCTCCATCTTCGACAACAATAACAGGTCTCATAACTCTTCCAACTTCAGTAGATATTGTTACCTGCTCTAATAATGGATTATCCCTTATACTCATAAATTCTGGAAGCTCTCCAGATCTTTTCATACTTCTAACCTTTTTTGTAAATTCATCCTTACTTGAAACAAAACCAATAAAGTTTCCGTTGAAGAATACATCAGTTCCTTCTCCATCCTTAACTAATCCAAGATCAACTAGTTTCTTAACAACTGCTTTTTCATCTTGATTAACAGCAGTAGAAATTTTTGCAAGCAAGGCAAGATTCTTTCTCAACCCAATTTCTGTTCCTTCAGGAGTTTCGATAGGGCAGAATCTTCCATAATGTGTTGGATGTAAAGTTCTCGCAGCAAAATTTTCTTGTTCCCCTGGCAAGGTGCTTGTAATTTTTTGTAACTGAGATAAGACTGCAAGATAGTTTGTTTTATCCATATTCTGAGTAACTCCCGATCTCTCCCCAATCCAAGATCCTGTAGCGACAGCACTTTCAATTCTATGTGTAAACAAAGTACTTTTCGCAACCGTTTTCAAAGAATAGAATTTCTTTCTCTTAGTAATCTTTTGTAAACTATACTGTATATCTCTAATCAAAATTCCCATATTAACTCTAAACAAATCAGACATCAAATCTCCAGAAAGCTTAATTCTCTTATTAGCATAATGGTCTTTATCAGTTCTTATATCCTCATTTTCTTTAGATTTAAGATATAATCTTATCAATCTTGAAAGAGTCATAGCCTTTTCTATTCTTGAACTTTTATCGGTACCTATATGAGGTAAGAAAAATGAATCAATTCTCTGCTTAACTCTGTCTAAAACTTCCTTTTTAGTTCCTTGAATTCCCGATTTCTCTGCAATGTAAACCATTGCATCATCAGTACTTTTTATATCAGCAAATTCATAAAGGTTAACAACAAGACAGTCACTCTCTTGCTTAATTCTGTTTGCAATTTCTTCTTCTTTAACCATTCCAAGAGCTTTTAATATAATAATTGCGGGAATGTTCTTCAATCTTGAGAATGTAACATCTAAAATCCCTTCTCCAGTTTCTGAAATTGTTGTAGGAATTCTATAAGCTCCTCTTTGAGAAAATACTCTTAATGTAAGCCCCAATCTTCCCTCTTCAATAAATGGCTGATTTGGAGCCAAGTCCTCAGACATTGCAATTACTCTCTCATTACCATTAACAATAAAGTAACCTCCATGATCCAGAGGGTCCATATAATTCTTAATCATGTCCTCTTTTGTCATACCGTTTGATGTGCAAGCGATACTTCTTACAATTATAGGAATTCTCCCAACTTCAACTTCAGCACTATCACTTTGTTCACCATATTTAACACTTAATTCAACAAAAACAGGAGCAGAATAGGTAAGATTTCTAAGTCTAGCAATGCTTGGAGTAACGATATTTGTACTTCCATCAGCCTCAATAATGTTAGGTACTCCAATCCTAACTTTTCCCAATCTTATCTCAACATCATCGTTATTCAAATTGTCATTCATCTCATCAACAATCTTCTGCATTCTATGATTTAGGAAATTATTGAAACTAGTGATGTTAGATTCAAATGGGCTATGTTCCTTCAAATATCTTTTAACTAAAATATCATTTTTACTTTTCATTTTTAAGCAACAACCCGATAGTACGTAATTATCTTGTCCTCCTCTTTTCTTTCTATTTTCAAAACATCTCCCTTAGCACAACTTTCAGGAACAGAAGGATCTTCAGCCTTTATCTTAGGAAATTGTGAAACACTGATATTATACTTTTTAAGTAGAATTTGTAATTCATCTGGCTTCAGCTTTGTGTGTTTGGGTTGTAAAATATGCATGGTTCGAGGTGATTGGCCTAAATATTGGTTTAAATATTTATCTGATAACTGGGCAATAACAAATTTTGTGAAAATAGGTTTTTAAACCTTTGCCTGACCTTCCCTTTTCTCTATTTTTTTCCACCTCCCACTGAAAAGTGATAATAATCTCCAAAAATGACACAGTAAGTATAAGGTTCCTCGAGAACTAATTTCTTATACGGATACTTCCCTTAATGTTTCCATGTTTGCCTGTAGTTTTGGATTAACTCTCATTTTCCATTTTTTCCTTTAACTTTTGATACATCAAGATTTGTTGCTTGCGCAAACTCCCCGCTTTAGCTCGTGAGAGAGCAAGCACAAATCTTGAGTGTGCTCAAGAACCAAACACGCCACCTACTCTTCAGAAACTTTCAGTTTCTGACAGCCGTCAAGAATCAAGGATTCTTGAGGTTAGTGGGTGGTTCTTGACAGCATTTTTTACAGATATGATCCTTTTTTACATTGTTAAATCCATCTGGAGGACTTAGAAGAATTGCTCCATAGTCTGTTAATTCAGCTTTACATACATTGCATTTGGGTGATATGGTCATTTTGTTTTTGTTAATTCCGACATTCTCTTGTTGTGCAGTTCCTCACTTTGTTGCGGACTTGCTCACTACGGAATGCAGAATGGCCCCGACGGGATTCCTGAAACTTCGTAAGAAGTGAAGGCTAGAGATTACTTCAACTTTGTTGAAGTTCCCGTGGACTTCTTGTCTACGAGGATTCCTAATCTCTAAGTGTTCAAATCCAATGGCCCCGACGGGATTTGAACCCGCGACACCTGGCTCTCTTCACTCCTCCACCGTTTCAAGTTTTAGAGTGTAAAAGGCCAGTGCTCTACCAGACTGAGCTACGGAGCCATGTTTTGACTATCTGTATATCAACCACAAAACGTGGCGACGTACAGGAGCCATTTCGTCTACCGCAGTGAGTACTCGAACAAGAGTAGATCGAAATTACTCATCGAAATAAACCAAAAATCAAAGTAAAAATTAGTTTTTAAAGCTTCTTAAAGAAATCAAAAACTCTCATCAATCTTCTCCTTTATTTCATCTTCCGGAAGAGCTCCAGAAAACCTTTCAACTTGCTGTCCATCCTTAAAAAAAATCACTGTAGGAATGCTCATTACCTGAAACCTCTGAGCTAACTCTTGCTGTCCATCAACATCAACCTTTGCAAATTTAACCGTTCCGTCGTAATCCCCTGCCAATTTTTCAATTATTGGACTTAAGAATTTGCAAGGTCCACACCAATCAGCATAAAAATCAACAACAACTTTTCCCTCTTTTATCAATGAATTAAACTCTTTCCCATCATTAACATTAACAAGATTTTTACCAGTCATAAAATACATTTGTTAACACCTATTTTAAACTTTTCTGAAACCATTTTTTACTCTTTTCTTCAGAATTCTTGAGATATAAATTAATTTATACTTCTCTTTCTTAAAGTAAATAGGAAGAAAATGCAACAAGCAAAACAAAAACTAATAGACTCTCTAAAACAAAAATCTTTTTCTTCAGAGATAATCTCTGCATTTGAAAAAGTTCCTAGAGAAAACTTTGTTCCTGAACATTTGAAATCATATTCCTATGAAGATATGGCTCTCCCAATTGAATCTGGCTCAACTATTTCCCAGCCACAAACAATTGCTTTCATGCTTTCTCTCCTTGATTTAAAACAAAATCAAAAAGTTTTAGAGATAGGTTCTGGCTCCGGATACGTCTTATCATTAATTTCGGAAATAATCAAAAATGGAAAAGTTTATGGATTAGAAATAAACAAACGTCTTGCCATTAAATCCCGTAACGTTCTGCAAAATGATTCTAACATTTCTATCTTCAACAAGTCAGGATCAATTGGATTGCCAAACCAAGCTCCATTCGATAGAATCATCGTTTCAGCAGCATTTCCAGATCTTAGGATTCCATTTCAACTTACGGAACAACTTTCTGATGAAGGAGTTCTCATAGCTCCGGTGCAGTCAAGCATTTTCAAATTAACAAAATCCCTCGACAAAATAACAAAAGAAGAATATTCTGGCTTTGCCTTCGTTCCGATGAGGGAAGAAGAATAAAACATCAAGAAGTTTTTTCCGTTTGCTTGACACCTCAAGATTGAAAGGCATCTATAAACAATCTTGGCATAAGTTTAAATTCTAATTCGTCTTAGAATATTCACTAACACAAAGAGGTGGTTTTTATATGGCTGCAAAAAAGAAGAAAGCTACAAAAAAGAAAAGAAGTTAACTTTCTGAATGATTTTTTCAAAATCAGTAAAACCCTCTTAATTTTTTGTATATAAACTATATAATTTTTTGTTTATGTCAAGATACTTGACAGAAAACTCCACACTTAAGTGTGGAGTTGTATCTTGAACACAAGAGATTTTTCTATTTTTTTGAAAATCTCTGTGCAGTGACCCTAGAGAACGTTAGTTCTCGGGGCTGTCAAGAACTCTGTTCTTGAAGAATCCATAAAAGATTTCACTTGCATCCAAAAAACAAGTGCCAATCAAACCACACCTGTCAAAGATGTAAATCTTTGACGACCATCAAGATTTTAAAAACTTCAAGAATCAGTGATTCTTGAGAGTGCTCAAGATTTTTTCAAATCTTGACATCTTGAGGTTTCAAGGTGTGGTGGCACATTGTTTTTCTGATATACAACTGGTGGAATTTACAAAGTAAATTCTACCTTGTTATTTTATTCCCCACAACCAGCTCTAACAGTTTGATTACAACTCGTACATCTAATTGAGCAATTTCCAATTCTCTTCGCAGGTCCTCCACACAGAGGACAAGTTAAACCCTCATTTTCAAAAACATCTAAATCTGCTTGCTCTTCGCTCAAATCAATCTCAACATCTAATCTCTTTTTCTTTATTTCGGATTGTAAAATCCCAGGATCAATCTCAACTTTAGGCTTTGCAACTGTGCTCCCAAAATTATTTAACATGAATTGTGCAACATAATCTACTATAGAGCTGGCAGTATTGATTTGCATTATTCTCTCATCCATAACTCCACCTCCAAGATTTTTCACAAAACCAGCAGGCTCGAATTTTTGATGTCTGAACCTTCTAAATACGTCTTCAACACTTGCTCCATATTGTAAGTTGATAGAAACAGAAGTTGCCCAAGCGTCCATTAATCCTCTAATAGTACTTCCTTGCTTATGCATTGTAATAAATATCTCTCCAGGTTTCCCATTGTCATACAATCCAACAGTAAGATATCCTTCATGTCCAGAAATCTCAAATTTATGAATAATACTCTTTCTCGTCTGAGGAAGTTTATTTCTCTCTTTCATAAACCCTCCAACCTTTTCTTCTTTTTCCCACATCTCTCCTTTAGTTTTTTTAACATTTAGTGGCTGACTTCTCTTACTGTTTTCACGATAAATAGCGACGGCCTTCAATTTCTTTTCCCAAGAATACATATAAGCTTCCATAATGTCTTCAACAGTTGATTTTTCAGACATATTTATTGTCTTGCTTATACTTCCTGAAATAAATGGCTGTGTAACAGACATCATGTCAACATGTCCTTTCCAATGAACACTCCTAGTTCCCTTATTAGGTTTGAATGCGCAATCAAAAACAGCCAAATGCTTCTCTTTCAAATCTGGGCAGTTTTCAATAGTATCCTTTTCATCAATATAATCTATAATTTTCTTAATTTCATCATCGTGATACCCTAACTGTCTCAAGGCCAATCCAACTGATTGGTTAACAATTTTCAACATTCCCCCTCCAGCAAGAACTTTGTATTTAACAAGAGCAATATCTGGCTCAATTCCTGTTGTATCACAATCCATCATAAATGCAATTGTTCCAGTCGGAGCCAAAACTGTAGTTTGAGCATTCCTATATCCATACTTCTTTCCCATTTCAAGGGCTTCAGTCCAAGAATCCCAAGCGACATTCACAAGCTCTTTCAAACTCCTCGGAATTTTTTCAACATCAATTTCTTTAACATGATCTCTATGCATTCCGATAACTTCTAGCATATGTTCTCTGTTCTCCTCAAAGGCAGAGAAAGGCCCAACATGGGCAGATAATTCAGCAGAAGCCTTATATGCTTCTCCACACATTATTGCAGTTATTGCAGCAGCAACAGCTCTTCCTTCATCAGAATCATAAGGTAATCCAAGGCTCATCAATAAAGCTCCAAGATTTGCATATCCCAATCCAAGAGTTCTGTAAATATGACTCCCCTCAGTAATTTTCTTAGTCGGATAACTTGCCCCATCAATGTTCAAATCCATCGCAACAATAAATGTTCTAACAACTTTCTTAAACTTTTCAAAATCAAACCCTCCTTCGGGAGTTCTAAATTTCATTAAATTTATGCTCGCAAGATTACATGCAGTATCATCTAAAAACGCATATTCACTGCAATTATGAACAAACACTCCGGAAGCTAAAGCAAAATTATGAGTGTTAGGAACTTCAAAATCATAAACCTCCATCTTTTCACTTAATTTTTCAACCCCGATTACTTTGTGATTATTTCTCGGAATAATTCCAATCTCTTTTTCGTAAAGAGGCATTAAAGAATCTCCTTGAATAAGTTCATTAGCTTTTTTATATTCTCCAGATTTTAACATAAATCCATGATCTGGAGTGCATATAATTTCTTCTTCATTATCTATTTTAACTTTAACAACTTCAGCATTTTTTCTTGTGAGCCGAGGATTAATTATCTCTCCAGTTTCAATGTGTCCTGATTTTCCAACGGAGTAACAATAATTTTGTTTTCCTTCTTTGTTTTCTTGAACTAATTCTTCAAAAGTTAATTCTCTTCCATCAGTCAAAATTACTTTCGTGTCACCTGAAAAACAAGGATTAGTTGCATTTATCCTTCCAGAAGCCTTACAAGTATGATATTTATTATACAAAGTATCGTTCTGTATTCCAGGATCACCACAAATCCACGTCCCCTCTGCAATTTTTTTTAATATCTCCTTCGCTTTTAAGGTTTCAATCACACTACCGTCTTTCACAGCCTTCGTTTTCCAATCTCCATCTCTTTTAACTTGCTCCATAAATTCATCAGTAATTCTCACAGACATGTTACAATTCTGGAAAGCCACAGAACTATACGCTTCTCCATTCAATCCTCCAGAATATCCATTTTCAATTAAAGCCCATGCTTTCTTTTCCTCACTTTGTTTGGCGTCAATAAATTCCATGATATCTGGATGATCAACGTTTAAAATTTCCATTTTCGCAGCTCTTCTCGTTTTCCCTCCAGATTTAATTATTCCAGCATAAGCATCGTATCCTTTCATAAAACTAACAGGTCCAGAGGCCCATCCTCCTCCCGTAAGTCTTTCTTTAGAACTTCTGAGAGCAGACCTATTGCTCCCTGTCCCTGAGCCAGCTTTAAACAAATTTGCCTCTGCAACTTGAACCTCCATGATAGATTCCATATTGTCGGTCATTCCTTGAATGAAGCAAGCAGAACACTGTGGCGCATCAGCCCCTAATTTCTCTAATTTAACAACTTCTCCTTTTTCCAAATCCCATTTATATGGCGCAACTCCTCCAGCATTCTTATCATATTCCGTAATCCCCGCATTAAACCAAACAGGAGAATTAAACACCGCAAGCTGATTCAAACAAATAGTCGCAATTTCATCTTCAAGAATCTTTGCTTCCTGCTCATTAAAATAACCTTGTTTCAAGGCTTGTCTTCCATAAAATTTGGAAACTCTCCCAATTAATTGTTCTATACTCTCTTCTCTTTCTCCTTTGTCTTGATTTCCCCAGAAATATTTACTTGCAACAACTTTTAATGCAAGAGTGCTCCAAAAATCTGGTTTTCTTACATTAGGCTGTGTAAAAACAACTTTTCCAGAATCATCATTAACACTAACTTCTTCAGTCTTCCAAATAATTTTCTCTCCTTTAATATCAAATTCAAAAGGATTCTTTCCCTCAAAAGTAAATTCCCTTTTTAATCTCATTGGAACTCTGGAAGAGATGTTTCCCTCTATTTTAGGTCCATCCTCTCTTTCAGCTCCAGAAAATAAATTACCTGTCATTATTTTAAGATACCTCTTATCTCTTTTTTGAAGCCTTGAGAACTTTTAGATGTCTTTTCTGGTTCTCGAGGTCTCAATGAAGCAATTGCTTCTTTGAAGTCACTTAAATCAGTAAAATCTTTATAAACAGAAGCAAATCTTATGTACGCAACTTTATCAATTTTCTTTAATTCATTAGAAACAAGCTCACCAATAAAATCAGTACTTACTTCGTTACCCTTTTTCCGTATTTTATCTTGGATGTTTATTAGCATTTTATCAATCCTATCTGTTTTTATCGGTCTTTTCTCACACGCCTTCTGAACTCCATTCTTCAACTTTTCAATATCAAACCTTTCTCTTCTCTTATCCTTTTTAACAACCATAATCTCAGCATGTTCTACAGTCTCATGAGTATTGAATCTCTTCCCACACTTAACACATTCACGCCTCCGTTTTGAAACATTTCCAGCATCACGTTTATCCATAACTCTTGTCTCATCATGTAAACAGTAGGGACACCTCATTGTTAAATTGCAAAGTTTCTTTTATTACTTTGAACACAACATCTTGTGTTCTATCTCTTTTTTAAACACAATCCATTGTGCACAAATCACTTCTGTCTCTTTCGATATTTAAACCTTATTACAATCAATTTTTCACCCTCGACAAATTTGCTGATTTTAAGTGTCTTATTTTTTGAGTAACAAAAATCAAAGTTCTCATTAATTAAAAAAGAAAATTTCATGATTCAAGCAAGTTTTATATATACCTTAAGACAAACATAAAGATAATGCAAACAAAATTCAAAAGAGGAGACAAAGTAAAACTCCTTATTGATCCAGATCCAGAATATGTTGAATATCATGAAGAAGTTTCTGACGATCCTTCTAATATACCTATAATAAAAAAGGGTTCAATTGGTGAGATTAACATCATGCTTCCAAATGGACAGTATCATGTAGAATTCCATGATAAAGATGGAAATGCAATAGCTTATGTCCAAATGGCTGAAGAATATCTAGAATCCGTAAAATCAAAAGCACGATGTGCCACCACGGCTTAAAAGCCGTGGTTTGGAAAGGCACTCGTGCTTTGGATGCTCAAGGAACTACTACATCCTAAAGGATGTGGTTTTCTGTCAAGTTCCTTGACATAATTACGCCTTCACTCTCTTAACTTTCTTTCTTCCTTTACTAATTCTCTTCTGTATTTCTCTCTTTCTTCTTGATTTTCTTATTTGCCTTTTCATTTGAATGTGCTCCCAAAATGACAAGCCCTGCCTGTCTTCTGTAGATAAGATTGATGATACTTTTCCGCTTTATAAAACTTTCCAGCCTTGTTTATCTCAGTAACAATCTTTCTTTCCTTTCCAATCTCCCTCTGAACATTTTTCATGGATTCTTCTGCCTCTTCCTTCTGTTCTTCATTTGTATAGAATATTGCACTTCTATATTGATCTCCAACATCAGGTCCCTGCCTATTCATTTGTGTAGCATCATGATTTTTCCAAAACAAATCCAAAATTTCTTTATAAGAGATAACCTCTGAATCAAATTCTATCTTAACAACTTCAGCATGTCCAGTCTTTCCAGAACAAACAGATTCATAACTAAGTTCTCCTTCTTCATAAATCTCTTCTCCTCCCATAAATCCAACTTCTGTCTTTAACACACCATGAACAGAATCAAATAATTTCTGGGGCCCCCAAAAGCACCCCATCCCAAAATAAATAATTTCCTTTACCATTTTATCTGTCTTAATAAGAAAAAGAGACTATAAATCTTTGTTGCTTAGCTTCGCCCAAATTTTAATTTTTCTTTCTTCCCGCCCGAGATAGTGAGAGATTGCCCGCAGTCCTTCGGACATTTTGCTGAAACTTCGTTTTAGAGAAAAACTTCTTTTATCCGACCGACGAGAAAGCCAACAAAATCCTTCGCACTTTGTATAACAAAGGATAAAAGGTTCGCTCCGCTCTCCCAAATTTTTCTATCTATAATATGAGATGAAAGGCAAATGACAAAACGAAAACATTAATAATGTTTAGTTTACTTTGTTTTTTGAAAAAGTGAACTAAATAAAATGGGAAAAATAATAATTAAAAATGCTGTCAAAAGAAAAATAGGATACTTATATTATATTGATGAACAGGGAAATCTTGTTGAAGCATTAATGAATAAGAATCGTGAAGACAATGAGCCAACTCAGAAAATCTCTATTTCTAAGAATACCATTCTATTTAGTAAACTGATCTTTACATTTAGCTCTAAACCAAGCATGGCAAAGTATTCTGATTTTGTTAGAGAGCTACTCGAATGTGAAAGAGAACAATTTAACAATGTATTCAATAGATTTACTATCAATGATAAGGTATCTAAATACTTGAAGAAATCTAAAAATTGTATCAAAGTTAATTTTGACTCTCAGTATAGAAATATCTCAGAGGGAGTATTATTTGGAAGTTTATGTTTAAGAGAAGATGGGCCAGTGATATTCTTTCCAATAAAAAATATTGATTCGCTTTATATAAACCATAAGTTTTCTAAAGAGAATATTTATGCACAGCTAATGAAAACTCTAATACATGAGCTAGGGCATTTATATGAAAAAGATGAAGCTAGGAATAGGCTTTTCACCGAAGAGCTATTATCGAGATTAGATTTTAGTAATTTCTTAAATAAAAAGTTCAGTGATTTATTTTACCTAAAATATTTAGGGCAGAATAATTTCAATGCAATGAAAAAAGTTGGTATAAACTCTCTAAAAGATATAACAGAAAAGAACAGAGATAAACTAAAGAAAATTCCTGGTTCGAGTGACTGGCATGTTAATAAATGGTTACAACAAGTTGAATGGATTAAGAAAGGAAAGACTGGATACTATAAAACTGAAAAAGCTGAAAGAGTATTAAATGAAAATCTAATTATCTTTGATATAGAAAAAGATGCACGGAATCCAGATATTTTTATGATTGGAGTTTATAATACTTCAAAAGATGAGTTTGTTCAATTTTTTAACCCTGATGACGAAAAGAAATTACTTTCTGAATTTTTAGATTATATCAACAAACATTCCGATCACTTACTCATAAGTTATGGGGGAAATCGTTTTGATGAGCTTACTTTAATGAATGGATTAGATAGGCATAAACTGTCAGACCCTGTGCATGAAAAAATCGATATTGGTATTGATGTGCCCAATATCATTGTTGGTAAATTTGCTTCTTCAGATTATAATCTCAAAAGTCTTGCTAAATTCTTGGGTTTTGAATTTAAAACAAATTTAAATGGTTTTCAAGTGGGCCTTGATTTTATGAGTTACAAGAATGGGGAAAAAAATATTGATTGGGAAAAAATAAAAATCTATAATAAAGATGACGTTTTAGCAACGAAGTATGTTATTGATAAAATTAAAGAAAATTTGAGTTGAAAAATCTCTTCAAAATTTATTAAAAATATTCTTTCTTAAAAAAAAGAAACAAAAAGCGGGCAGACAATCTCTCAAAATTAAATGGTCGTCGCTTATACTTTATTGGAAGAACTAACTCTTGTAAATATTATCATGATGGTCAAAATCAGAAAATAAGATAAGATTATTTATTTTGTCAAATTTGAATACTAAAACAAAATGCCCCACATGAACTCGTTTAAATTCTTTCATGTCGTATCTTAAATTTTTATAGTGTTCTATCTCTGTGCTGTTCAAAACTTCATTCATTTTATTAAATAGATTCTCATAAAGTTGTTTGTCTTTCTTTTCAAGTTTAAATAGGATTCTATCAAACTCTTTACTTGTCTTATATGACCTTGGCATTTTGCGAAATTTTACCTTTTTTCTATTTTCTTTCTTAATTGCTCTATAGAATTAAAGGTTTCGCCATAACCTTCTTTTTCAATTTTTCCTAATTTTTCTAAATATTCTGGTCTTAATTCTGGTTCAATAATATTAGCACCGCATTCAATAACTATCTTTGCAATAGCTTCACTTTTAGTTTTTAAATTATATCTAGCTTTAACTATATTTAAGATTTGATTTGCTTCATCAGGTATTTCAATCATTGCTTGAACCATTTTTATTATTTTATATATTTAGTATATCTCTCTTATATATAAGAAGTATATAAATCTTTCTAATGCCCAAAATTTTTCTTTTTAGAAACCTCAAGAATTTTCAATTCTTGACGGCCATCAAAAACTAAAAGTTTTTGAGGAAAGAAACAAAAAGCGGGCAGACAATCTCTCAAAATTAAATGGTCGTCGGTAAGCTTCCACCTCCCCCCACTCTGAAAGAAAAATTAAAACTCACGAGGTCGCTTTTTGCTCCACTCGTGCCTCACTCTTTCAGATTTCGGTCAAGCAACAGCAGATTAAGAGGTAATTTCTTTTTGCTTCGCAAATCTGCTTCGTGAAAACCAGAAATTAACTCAAATTGTTTGCTTATTTTTTGCATTTAAATTACTACAAACAACTTCTTTAAATCGCGATGTTATCTATCCAATTATCTTTCCAGTTATCTGAGAAATCCAATCACTCAAACTGAAGAATAAGACTATTAAAACAATCAGCATAATCAAACTAATAATCACTTTCTTTTTTCTTGTCATTACTCTAAAAATTATCTTCTCTTTATAAATTCACTCTTTGTCAAAATTCAAACATACAGAATTAATACAATGTCTCTTCCCTGTTGTTTTTTTCGGACCATCATCAAACATGTGCCCTAAATGTCCTCCACATTTAGCACAGACAACTTCTATTCTTTTCATGCCAAAAGAATTATCTTCTTTCAATTCCACAGCTCCGGGAATAGCATTATCAAAACTTGGCCATCCAGTCCCAGAATCAAACTTGCTATCAGATTTATATAATAAATTTCCACACGCAACACATTTGTAAATCCCTTTCCCTTTCTCATGCAACAACTTTCCTGTTCCAGGCATCTCGGTCCTTTTCTCAAGAAGAACCTTTCTTTGTTCTTCTGTCAAATGTTTGAACTTCTTCTCATTCATCTTCATTAAATAAACAACAATCGACAACTTATATAACTTTTTAAAACTCTGTTAACAAAATAAAAACATATATAAACGCCTCTAACGATAAATAATTATAATTAAAAGAGAGTTGAAAGGAGGTATAATATATGAAAAATAATAGAGGATTAAGTGATGTTGTTACAACAGTTCTAATCATCCTATTGGCAATCGCTGCCGTATCAATTGTTTGGGGTTTTGTTTCTCCAACATTGAAGGGCGCAGGAGAAAAACTTTCCACAGATTGTATTTCTCTAGAATTAATGCCAAAAGCATGTACAATTACAGGAACAACAGCCGAGGTTACATACCAATGGAAAGCTGGAGACGGCTTAACAGGAGTTAATGTAGCTGTTTCAGACGGATCAAACAGTGCTGTAGCAGATGGAACTGCTCCAAGTAGCGTATTAGGAACAGCTTCACAAACTGTCGAATTAGGAACAACCGTTGATTCAGCAAACGCAATGGCATCCGTAGTAGCTGTAACTTCAACAGGAGTATGTTCAGCTGAAGGAGCTGTAGAGATTCCTTGTACAGTCTCAGAATAAATAAACAAAATTCATTTTATTTTTTACAATTTAATTAATTGTTTGTATATAAACTATAGGATAACTTGTCTTAGATTTTCAAAATAACCATGATAGAAGTAGAAGCAAAAATAAAAATAAAAAATCCTAAAGAATTTATAAAAACAATTTCCAAATTAGCAAAATTCCAAGGAAAAGAAAAAAAGATAGATGATTACTATACTTTAGAGTCCACAAAATCTTATCCTGAAAAATCTCTGAGAATTAGAAAATATTCTAATCATCATAAAGTAAACTTCAAAAAATCATTCCCTTATGAATCAAACGTTCATGCAAAAGATGAAATAGAATTTAAGGTTTCAGATATAGATAATTTCTTAAAACTTATTTCAGATTTTGGATTCAAACTTTGGCTTCGAAAAGAGAAAGTAACTCATCTATACAATGTAAAACCGAATTTCAATATAGAAGTAAATGAAGTTAAGGGTCTTGGTTGGTTTCTGGAATTTGAATATCTTGTTGAAAAACAAAGACACATAAAAAAAGCCCGTTCAGAAATTCTCAGAATAATGTCTCTCTTCGATTTCAAATCAAAAGATATCGTAAAATCTGGATACACTAAACTTCTCTGGAACAAAACCCATAAAAATTAATTACTTCTTCTTACCAATCTCTCTCTTTATCTCTTCTTTCTGCTCTTCAATCTTTTCTTCAAGCTCATTAAGTTTTCCAAGCTCTCTTTTTAACTCTTCTTTTGTTGGCTCTCTTGCTTCTCTTGTTTTTTGTTCTGGAACTCCGGGCAAACCCATCGCCTCAGCAGGAATATGCTTTATTATATCTGTCAAAAGAATTTTCTCCATTTTCAATACAGTTTTACTTCTATCTTCAACATGAGCTCTAAGTATTTCCATCCCAGAAAGAATACAGTTCAAGTTCCAAATCTTTTTCCCACCCTGCATCTGTAAAACTGCAATAATCTTATTTATTTTTTCACTAAAACCACGATTCTTCATCTCATCCTCAAGAATTCCTTGTAATGCATCAAGATCAACTTCTGTCTCAATACTCAATTTTTCTGGAATTTTCTTAGCACTAATCAAATCCATAATTTGCATCTTAACTTCAGCATCTAATGTAAAAGCGGCAACTTTCTTCTGACTAGGAACATAATAATCAATCTGATGAACATTGTTTCCAGTTTCAAAATCAAGAACGAAAAATCCCGCAACGATGAATGCATCAGGGTTTTTACCCAAGAAAGTCTTACATTTATTACTGGTATTCAACTTCTCAACATATGGGGCTAACTTCATCTTTTTATTTCCTCTATTTTATGCTCTTCCCTCATAACTCTTTCCCTATTTAAGTTTTTGCATATAAACTATAGAATTTTTTGTTTACATGCAACTGGTGGAATTTACGAAGTAAATTTTAGTATATAAAGTATAATCGGTTTTTGGAAGTAAGGAAGAGATTATTAATGTTAAATCAAATTGAAGATTGTGAGATAATAGGTTCTTGTTTTTTATGATTCTTTTAATGTAGTTGCCCGAAGGGCATTAACTTGTTATGTTGTGACACTAAAAATACTAAACTAAAAAAGATTTAAATACCCCAAAGTAAAAACCTAATAATGGCAGGTAAAAAATCAACAAGGGATAAAAGCCCGGATGAAAAATCTGAAAGAGCGAGAAGAGTTTTTGTAACTTCTTCAGACGGAATACCTTACACTGTAACTCATCAAGAATATAATGTTCTGGCCGGAATGAACATTCCAAAATCAAGAGATAACTATTTGAAAACAATAGGAAAAATAGAAAGACTTCCCGAGCCAATTAATTGCGCTGGAAGACAATCAGGACATTTAGAGAAACAAATTCCAAATGGAAACGGCTCAAGGAAATCATTTGCTTACAACCATCGCTCTCTCTACTAAATTTTTGTATATAAACTATAGAATTTTTAGTTTATGTCAAGATTGCTGGTGCAGAAAAAATTCTTGACTCTCTATGAGCGGTTCTTGATATCTTTCAATAAATCCTCAATAAACTTATCTTTCTTAACTCCAAACTTTGGCTTTTTCTCACCGCGAACACGAACAGCCAATGTCTTTGCCTTTTCTTCTCTATCTCCAATAACAATAGCATAAGGAACTTTCATCATTTCAGAATCTCTAATCTTCTCAGAAACTTGCGCATTTCTCACATCTGCCTCCGCTCTTACTCCAAGCTCTTTTAATTCAGAAGCAAGTTTCTCCACTGCTTTAACATTCCTATCTGTAAAACTTATGACTTTAACTTGTACAGGGCTTAACCACGTTGGCAGAGCCCCATTAGTATGCTCCAACAAGGTTCCCATAAATCTCTCAACAGCGCCATAAATAACTCTATGCAACATTATCGGTCTGTGTCTCTTATTATCTTTCCCAATGTATTCTAAATCAAACCTTTCAGGCAGTGCAAAGTCAAGCTGTATTGTCGATAATTGCCATGCTCTTCCCAAAGAATCTTTTATATGGAAATCAATCTTTGGCCCATAGAACGCTCCATCCCCTTTATTGATATTATATTTCATCTTCATTTTTTTCAAAACATTCTCCAAAATTTTCTCAGCAGAATCCCATTCTTTGTCTGTTCCTATTCTTTTTTCTGGTCTTGTCGATAATTCAACATGATCAAAATTCAATCCAAATTTTTTGTAAAACTGTTTAACCATTTTAGAAACTCCCATAATCTCGCTTTCAACTTGTTTCTCATCAGCACAAAATATATGGGCATCATCTTGTGTAAATTGTATAAGTCTAAACAATCCTGCTAACACTCCAGATAACTCAGTCCTATGGACTGTTCCCATTTCTCCAACTCTTAAAGGCAAATCTTTATGCGATTTTGTCTCACTCTTGTAAACTAACATTCCTCCAGGACAATTCATAGGCTTAACTAAGAACGGTCTTCCCTCATAATCAGTCACGAAATTATTTTCTTTATATTTATCCCAATGTCCAGAAATCTTCCATAATTTACTGTCCATTATCTGTGGAGTCTTAATCTCTTGATATCCTGCTTTCTGATGCTCTTCTTTCCAATAATTAACAAGCTCATCAAAAATAACTCTCCCATTATTATGCCAAAACACCATTCCAGGAGCAACATCATTAAAACTGAATAAATCAAGCTTCTGCCCAATTATCCTATGATCATTATCCTTTAACTTGCTTGTATCTAACTTACTCCTACTTATTTGTCTTAACAATTGTTCAGGATCATACTTTTCTTCCTTAACAGAAACATCCTTGCTCATTTTACCTTCCTCTTTTGCCTTCTGTTCAACAACCTCTCCAAACTCTTTACTTAATTCTGAAAGTGGATGCCCTTTACACTTCAATTCAAATTCTTTATAATATCCGAAAGGAGCTCTTGTAACATTCAACTTTTCTTTTCGCAATAAATCTTCTGCAAGATACAAATATTCCTGAGCTTTGTCTGGCTTAGCTAATCTACTTGATAAATGTGCATAGGGATAAAGAACAACATTCTTTGCTTTAACATCGTTAACTGTTTTCTTAACTGCCTCAACTAATTTCTTTACCTCTATTTCGGAGTCATGCTCCTCAACAGCAGTAAGCACAACAAGTACTTCAGGAACCTCTTTCCCATCTTTTGTCTCCAATGGCTCCGCAGTCTTTAATGCCTTCTTCAATGCCTTAAATTTAATATAATCACAATGCAATGTAAGTATTTTCATGCATCAAAAAGTAGACATTCATATATAAAACTTCTTGGAAAGTAAATTCCGCAAATCACAATTATGTTATTACTCTTACAAGGTAACAAACCACAAGCTTTAAATACCTTAATTCTTCCCCTAATTTCCAATAAAACTACTAAAAAAGAGTAGTGAACAATAATCAAAATGGCAATACCAAAAGGAATATACGTAAATGAAGAGGCTGCAAGATTTAGTGTAGACTGGAAAGGCAGACAGAGATTAAGCCCATTTAGACGTGCAGTTAGAATAGAAAAAGCCCCACAAATCTTAGAAGACATAGCTTCTGATGCTGTATCTACAATAACAGACAATCTTCCAGTAAGAGAAATGGCTGCAGCGGCAACAATTGGAGCTGCAGTTTTAGCTACAACTCCAAGCACCACATATAGCGATGATACTCAAAATATCGAACACGTAGTTAATGAAGATGAACAACAAAAAGAACCAACATTCTACGAAATATTATCTTCCCAAGTAAAAAGACACGAAGGATTTCGTGAAGAAATGTATCTCGACCCTCTAAAAATTCCAACAATAGGTTACGGAACAAACTTACAAACAAGAAGAGCAAGAGAAGGAATAGAATCTCTCGGTTTAAACTATCAAACAATCTTAGATGGAAAACAAACCATTTCTGAACAGCAAGCCTCAAAACTATTCTATGAAGATCTTGAAGACGCAATTGCAACATCTATAGAGATATTTCCAAATTATAGTGAAATGCCTCTTAATGTTCGTCTTGTAATTCCTGATATGATTTACAATTTAGGAGAAACAAGATTCAGAAAATTCAAGAAAGCAATCGCGGCTATCAGTTCTGGAGACTATGAAACAGCCGCAGATGAAATGGTAGACAGTAAGTGGTATCATCAAGTTGGAAATCGTTCAAGATGCCTTGTTCAACTAATGAGAGACGCAGATTAATCATTCTTCAAAATAGATTTATCCAAATCACTTTTCTTAACTCTCTTTAATCTTTCTTGAAATCCTTTAACAAACTCAACAGCCTTATCAGCAAACATTTATAGGTTCAGAGCCCTGTCTAACTATATCCATATCATAATTTCTAAACTTATCAGCCATCGATTGTCCTTCTCCAATTCTTGCAACCACATACGGCTTTTCTGTTCTTCCTTTATCTTTATCCATTTTACTTATAGAACTCCAAATCTTATAGATTTTTCCCTATTTAATTTCATTTTAAATCCTCCTGCAAAGCAAGTGTATCCTGATAATGTCTATGAAGGTCTTCGTAAATTTCTCTCACAGCCCCATCAGAGGACTCTACACTTTTTTCAAGCTCACCTATAATTCCTCTTGGATTATCATTGAAACGAGGACCATAACTGCTCCTAAAGATTCTAACAAGTTTATCTTTAACAGAAGATGTTAAATCAGATTGTTGCATTTCTCCTATTGCCTGCCCAATTAAAACTGGAATAATTGCTCTATCTTGTAAAGTAAACTCTCCAATATACTCTCCCAGATTAGTCAAACCATCTTGCACTGCTTCATAAATTTCATCCTTATTCTGATTGATTAAATCATGCAACTGTTTCTGGTCTGAAAATCTGCCTTGATAAGCATTTAACAAAACTTGTTCTAAATCGGAAGCATCTCCGTTCAACATTAATGAAGCGGCCGCTAAATTTCGTGCTGACACATTTGCTCTAATAAAACCTACAAACCTATTTCTTTGGTTAGTTATAGCAAATACATCTATACCATAATCTCTAATCCCTTTCTTTAGAGTAGTTCTATTAATATCAAGAGCCCTAACCACTGCTTTTATGGAGCCAAATTTTTCTAATGCTTCTCTAATTTCTTCTTCGGATAATTTCTTTTTTCCGCTGAGAATCAACCTTGCATCAGAAGAATCTCTTCTTTCAAGTCCATAATTATCCATCCAATTTCCAACTGTCCTTTGAGAAACTCCAAATCTTTTTCCGATTTCTTCCATGCTTAGTCTTTCGTCGTAATATAATTTGGACAGCTCTCTCTCTGATGCTTGTATATCTTCTCCTTTCAACGCTTCAATACCTTTTCTTCTTTCTATACCATAGTTATTCATCCACCTACAAACAATCGTAGGAGTGACTCCAAAATCCTCTGCGATTTGATATGAATTCATTCCTCGAGAATGATATAAATCTTTTAATGTTTCTTTAGACGGTTTTAATTTCCCTCTTTTATTCATCTCCCTAATCTGTGCTGCCTCTTCTTGGGTTCTTTCTTGAATATTGAATCTCCTTAACCACTTAGAAACAGTGGTGGAATTAATTCCCAAAGAATTTCCTATCTCTAAACCGCTCCTAACATTTTCTTGATATTCTCTTCTTAAATATAATTCTACAGGTTCTCCTATCTCAGATTCTATTTCTTTCATTCGTTGAGTTTTCTTTGCCATTATCTCCAAACCTCCTCGGCTAAATCATCAATTGTTAAGACTTTTCCTCTCTTGACTTGTCTAAATTCTTCGATAAACTTTTTCTCGATTGGTTTTGTTTCTGGAATTGCATGCTTTCTCTTTTCTTTAGAACGTCTTGTTCTTTTTTCTGCTTGTTCATCCATCCTCCAAGTTAATAATTGTGGGTCTATTTTGTCAGATTGTGGTGCTTCAACTTTTCTGAAACAGCCCATATAAACCTTAAAGCTTGAATCTTCTGGACCTTTGTAAAACCCAGAGAAAGGTAAAACCTCAAAACCTAATTGTTGCAAACCTTCATTAAACTGTGGAAGATTTCTCTCTCTAATAACAGTATGAGGTAATGCAACTATGGAATATCCGCCTTCTCTTAAAACTCTATTTTGTTCTCTAAATACTAATTCTCTTTCTGGAACAGTTTTTCTTCCATGCTTTGCTTCTAACTTTGACATGTGCATTGCAAGAGAACATAAGGCCAAGTCAAATTCTCCATCTTGAAGCATGCTCAAATCATGGAACAGTCCTTGATGAGCAACATTTCCTTTAACAATTCTTCCTTGTTCTTCCAAATATCTTCCAGCATTTAGCATGTGTTGGTTCAAATCAACATTAACAACTGGCTCTCCTAATCTTCTTGATAGGGAAAAAGGTCCAGAAGCAATATCTACTTTTTTACCAACTTCATCATGTTCAGCTATTTTTTTAATCAATCTTGTATAAAGATTAGCAGTATTTCCACCATAAAATCCATCCCAATGCTCTGTATAAAGTTTTGCAATATATTCTGCTTCTTCTGGGTATTTATCATAATGTCTCAATATTTTCTCTCCACCTTGCCCTCTCAATTGCCCAAAGTGTGAAATAACTGATTTAGATGGGCTGTTCAATAATGGAGCAATGTTTCTTGACCTTGAAACATGACCGTTCTTTATCTCATCTAAATCTCTTTGAGTTAAACTAAAGGGTTCTTTCAAAAGAAAAGTTACAATTCTTCTTTTATCTGATAAAAGTCTTTCAAGTCCTTCATGAATTGTCGGTGTTAAACCATTAAGAGTAGCTTTCAGCACATGAACATTAACATAATCTTTTTGAACATCTCCAATTCTTTGTGACCTTCTGTTTCTTTGGTCAAATGCAGCAGGAGTATAAGGCAATCCTAAATGAGCTATATCTGTAGCAGCAGTTAAGTCAACTCCTTCATCCATAACAGTTGTTGCAATTAAAACTCTTGTATCTGGGTCTTGCTGAAATCTTTTTCTAATAAACTCTCTCTTACTTAATTCTTGTTTTTCATCATAATCTTCAACAGCTCTATGCTTATCATCACCATCAACTATCAATGCCCCATATTTAGCCCAACGAGATTTTAGCTTATCAGTAACTCCTTGTCTTAAATTGCTAAAGACAAGTATTTTACCTCCCTCATCCACAGTTCTTTCTACAACTTCATCTAATGCTGAATACATTGAAGATTCCATTCTTCCAAGCCTTTCTGCTAACTTTTCTGGCAATAGTTGAGGATTTACTAAATTAGGGTCAATTGCTGCCTTTTGTAATTCAATAAGCTTTCTTGAAGGACCGAATTCATCATTATCATATAATGCTCTATAAACTTCAAGATGTTCTCCATCTAATCCAACATTAACAGTTCTTTGTCTTAATTCAGGAACCTTCTCACGCAAATAATCTTCAATAGTCCTTCTTAACATTCTCTCATTCAAAACACGTCTAACAAATTCTGGGTCGTTTCTAAACATTGTATAGAAACCTGATAATATAGGTTTTACATTTTCAGAGTGAACTGGGAATTGTTTAGGTTCAAGCAAACTTAACAACATATACAAATCAATCACCGTATTTGGAACAGGAGTTCCTGTTAAAATAGCCAAATTGTCCATTCCATCATATAGATTCTTAACAGCCATACTTCTCATTGAATCAGGATTTTTTGCATTGTGTGCTTCATCGATAATTCCATATCTAAACCCAGAATCTCCTAACATTGATATTTTCTCTGGACTTCCTCCAAAATAAGAAAGAGTTGGATATCCAATTATAGCAACATCAGAATTTCGAGCTCTTTTAACATCTCTGTCGTAAGTTGATGAATTAATTTGAACAATTCTTGAATCTTCTTTCTTTTTATACCATAATCTAACTTCATCAGTCCAATGTTCCATAACAGCAGATGGACAAGTGATTAAAGTTGGTATATCATAGCCAGATCTGCTTTCTAATGCAGTTTTAGCAGAAATTGCCTCTGCGCACTTTCCAAGACCCATATCATCAGCTATCAAAACTCTTTTCTTTTCCAAAACATCTTTCACAGCTTCAAGTTGATATGGTCTTAATTGTGGCATTTTACTTCAATTCTCCTCCCAATTGTAATGTTGCTTGATAGTGGTCGTAAAGTCTTTGATAAATTCTTCCTAATCTATCTGGACTTTCTTCAATTTTCGAGCTAATCTCATCTAAAGTTTGAGAAGGATTCTCATTGAATCTAGGTCCATAAACAGTTCTTTGAATTCGAAGTATTCTTTCTTCAAGAGGAGCAGTTATTTTATCATCTGGAAGTTGAGCCAAGGTTTCCCCTAAAAGAACCGGAATTATTGCCTTATCTCCTAAAGAGAAATCTCCGATGTAAAACCCAAGGTTTGTTAAATCCTCCCCCGTTAAATTAACAATTCCTTCCCTGTTCTCTTGCAATAGAGAATGTAGATGCCCTTGGTCTTTGAACCTGCTGTCGTACAAGTTAAGAAGAATTTGTTCTATGTCATAAGATTCTCCATTCACTGACAAGGATGCAATAGATAAATGTCTTGCAGATTCATTTCTTTCTAAAAAAGATAGAAAATCCTTGGCAGAAGATATATGTCTCGGCCTACCACTAACCAAAATTCCTTTTTCTACAAGAACATCTATTAATCCTCTACTTCTTGCTTCATCATATATTGTTTTGTCTTCTTTTTTAAAGGCGCTAATCGCTTGACCATTATAATTTCTTCTTGCATGGGAGATTATCTCTTTATCAGACATACTTGCAGCCATTCCACTTACGGCATTTTTTCTAACTAAAACCCCTTGTCTTACGAGTTTTGTAATCAATTTTCTTCTTCGCAAAGTAGAATAAAGAAGGCGACCTTCATTTTCCTCATCCAATTCGATATGATATGGTGAACTTCCAGAATATCTTTCTTGCACATATTCAACTAAAGCTTCATCGTCAAGTCTATTAAAACGGTTTTGTGCAGTTTGTCTAACAAGAACACCTTTTTCTCTTAATCTTGGCAATAATCCTCTTTTAGAAACTTCAATATAGAGGTAAGGGTCTGCAGATTTAACTTGATTGGGTGAATTTCCAAAGAACTTTTCAGAAAAACAATTTACCAACTCATCATCTGAGAAATTTTTTAGTCCCCTATTATTTTTCCCTCGCCTTTTTTGGATAGTTCCCTTTGCCATTGAAACACCTACCTAATTCTATAATTTCCCAGACAATTTTCAGAAGTTCCATCTATAACTCTTTGTATTCTAGAAGTAGAAACTGGTTCGCCTTCGTCTATTCTTAAAACATCTCCCATCAACATTCCATCCAAATATTCAACTCCAAAATATTTTCCCACCCTGCCTGGACCTCCAAGGGCACCATCATGCAAGGCAACATCTCTTATCAAAACACAGCTAGCCTCATCTTTTCTTCCTGTAGCTATGTTAAGAAAATAATTTCCTCTAAAGGGCATGATATAGATAGTTCCAGGGGCATAAAGCATTCCTTTTCTTGAACTTCTCCCTTCATCGTTCTCAAAAGCTCCTGTTTCTATAATCTTACCTGCTGTAATACCTTCATCTGAAGCTCTAACCAATAGTCTTCCAAGTAAATCTTTTGCTACAGTTCGAGCATCTCTACTAAAAAACTTTCTTTGGTTCATAATATTAATCTTAATTTTAGCTATTTAAAGCTTTGCATAGTAGTAACTTTATAGTAGTTATCAAGCCCTCAACTCCTGCAATCCATTCATAATTTTAGAGTTAATCTCGCTTATCTGTTGCAATTGACTCTTTAATAATTGAATTTCATCTTCCAACTTGCCAACTCTGTCAGATTCAACGACTCTAAATCTACATCCCCAAAAATCAAAAATGTATTCAATTTATAATGGAGTAGATTTTGTAGGATTAAGGATTTTTCCAAAATATAGATTATTAAGAAAAAGAAATATAAGAAAGATGAAAAGCAAGGTAGAAAATTTCAAGACAAACAATATCAGTTTTTCTAAAATATATGAGATTTATCATGGCTGGTCGGCTTATTCAAAATGGGCAAATTCTTATAAGGAAAAAGAGAAGATAAGGGAAAGGATAATAGATATTCTCTGGAAAAATCTCAATCTTTAAGCCAAATATTTCCCAATATTAATCATTCTTTAAAATAGATTTATCCAAATCAGATTGCTTAACTTTTTTCAATCTTTTCTGAAAATCAGATACAAACTCAACAGCCCTATCAGCAAACATTTTCTTAATTTCTCCAGACAAGATTTCCCCTTTTTTATACCTCTCAGCAAGTTCTTTACTTTCTTTCTCATTCAAGAACAAATATTTAAGATATATATAAGAAACATCAACGTCAGGATTTCCTCCCAACTTCTTATGCTCTTCTACAGTCTTCTGTCCTCCAGAAAATGCCTTGTTTACTTTCTTCCTAATATCTTTTTCACTATCTGATAGATAAATCGCATTGTTTCTTGATTTACTCATTTTTTCCCCATCAATTCCAGGAAGAAACAAACTATGCAAAACACTTGGCTTCCTCAATCCAAGCCTTGAAGCAATATCTCTTGAAATTCTTAAATGAGCATCTTCATCGGGCCCAATAGGAACTAAAACGTTTTTTATTTCTTTCTCAATTTGAGGAAACAAGATATGTGCACTCTGAATTGCAGGATAAAAATGTAATCCGATGTTATCTTCATTTTTGTAGCCATAACTGGCTTTTATCTCTGATAAATTAACTTTTGTAGAAACTTTAATGGCTAAATTGTAAATATTTGTATATATCTGATCTATGATGAAATATGTTTTCTTAGGATCAAACCCATAAGCAAGCATCTCTTTAGCCAGCTCTAAGGCATTCTTTAATCCCTGTTCTTGACTCTCAATCTTTCCAGAAACATAACTTTCATCATCACTTATAGGAATAAAAACAGGAATCCCATACTTTTTTTGGAAAAAAAGATTTGTATCAAAAACAGCTTTATGTCCAATATGTAAAGTCCCAGAAGCATTAACTCCCGACAAAATCGCACATTTTTCTCCTTTCTTCAAAGCAGATAAGAATCCATCAAAGTCTCTATGAGAATGCATAACTCCACTATTAAAACTGTAAAAATCGGGCCTATCTTTTAGAGCCCCAACTAACTTTGCTCCAAACTCTTTAACAAGTCTTTCATTATCGACATTTATCTTTACATCCATCCCTAAAACAAGAAATTTTGATTTATAAAACCTACTAAGATTTGCCCCAATAAGTTTTATATACCTCTTTCCATTAAATCTATCATGCAAAAAAGAGCGCAGTTTATATTAACAACCATCATCCTTTCTTTCCTATTTATCATTCCATTAACAAGTGCGGAAATTTCCTTAACACAACCAAATCCTCTCTACAACGCAGGAGACACATTTTCATTAGACATAACCCTTAAACCAGTAGAAGAAGTCTCTTCATTTTTAGAAGCGAAACTTCTTTGTAGTGGAAATTCAGTAGAGATATTTAGAAGCCCATTGTTTCTATCTGCTGGAGAAGAAAAGCAAATCTCAATTTCTTCAAGATTTGATATATTTTTAATAAAGAAATTACAAGGAACTTGTTTAATTCAAGCAGCATTTGGAGAAGAAACAACAAACACAGAAGTCTTCACTCTCTCAAGAAATCTAGCTATCGAAGCATCAATAGAAAAAACCAATTTCAATCCCGGAGAAACTATACTAATAACTGGAAGTGTAACAAAAGAAGATGGCTCCTCTATTAATGGAATTGTTGAAGTTTCCTCAGAAGAAATTCCTTCCGGCAATTCAGCAGAAATTTCATCAGGCACATTTTCAATAAATTTTGCAATTCCGGAGGGCACTCCAGCAGGATCAAATCTAATAAAAATAACTGCCTCTCAAAAAGACAGCAAAGAGGAAATTCTTAATTCTGGGATAACAGTAATAAATATAGAAGTTAATCAAATTGCAAAAGAAATAGACATTGTACTGGATTCCCCATCAATTATCCCAAATAATGACTTGAAATACAAAATCCTAATTTTAGATCAAACTTCAACAGAAATTTATGACTTCGTTTTATTAACAATAAAAGATCCAAAGGGCTTTGTTTTTTCTGAAGAGCAAGTCCAATCATCTTCAGATTTAACAAAATTCCTGGAATACAATCTCGTCCCAGGAGAATGGTCTATAAAAACTTCTTTCAAAGACAAAGAAATTGAAAAATTCTTTACAATTGAAGAATTAAAAGACCTTTCCTATGAAATTATAGACGGAAAATTAACAGTAACAAACACAGGAAATGTTCCTTATGAAGACACTATAAAAATAATTATAGGTGGAGAAATGAAATCCTTCGATATAAACTTAGGAATAGGAAAATCAAAAGTCTATAAACTTTCAGCTCCAAATGGTGAATACGATGTCTCTGTTTCAACTCCACAAGGATCTGAACAAGTCGGAACTGCTTCTCTAACAGGAAGAGCAATTTCAGTAAGTCCTCAATCTTTAGGAATTAGCTCTACAACGCTAAATATCTTAATCAGTCTAATAGTTCTCATAATACTGATAATCTTATTCATTTTCATACGTAGAAAAATTAAGTCTGGCTCTTTCTTCTTCAAGAGAAAATCAAAATCTCTTGACTCCTTTAAAGAAAGTTCACAAAACATGAACAAAGAGGAAACAATTTCTGATGGTAAAAAACAAGAATCTGCTCTAATAGCTCTAAAAATAAAAAATTACGAAACAATAAAAAACAACAAGCTTGCCATGGAAACAATAAATTCCGCTCTTCTAAAAGCAAAAGAAGCAAAAGCAAAGATATATGTCTCAGAAAACTATAGAATAGTAATCCTCTCCCAAATACTAACAAAAAACAAAGAAAACGAAGTTGAAGCAGCTTCAGTTGCAAGCAAAATAAAAGAAATACTGGACAAATATAACAGACTTTCCGATCCAAAGATAAGATTCGGTTTAGGAATTCATTCAGGAGAATTAATCCTTGAATCAGATAAATATCAAGTTAAATTTACTTCCTTAGGAAACACGATTTCCATGGCTAAGAAGATTTCAGAAGCATCAAACTCAGAAATCTTAATCTCTGAATCAGTAAGAAAGAAAATTCTAGGAAAAGTAAGAGCAGAAAAAGTAACAAGTAAGTTATGGAAAGTATCAGATTTAAAAAGCAAATACAAATATGACGAATTCGTCAAAAGATTCGAACAAAGAAGAAGGGAAAGCAGTAAGAAAGAGTAAATGTTACATTGAGTGCTTTACTTCCCCTTCATCTAAGTAATATCCCTCGTGTCCTATTTTTCCGGGAATTTGATCATCTAAGAATGCGATTACTTCTCCCCCTAAACTAAGTTCATTAGCCTTATTTATCAGATGAGCTTTTACACATCTGCAACAACAAACTTTAACATTCTTGCTTTTCATACCTTCAAGATTATAAGAGATATTCATAGCATTTCTTTGACTGAATAAAGAAACTTCATTCACCAATTCATCAGGAATATCTATCCAATCACTCTCAGAACGTCGAAGTTTCCCAATTAATGCATTTATTTGTCTCTCTACAATTTGCTCCCCATCATCAGGGTTTTCAGAATCTTTTGAATTAATTTGTAACACCATTTTAGAATTATTCAGAGGCAAAAAATTAAGAGGTGTTTTAGTCACACTTAAACGCTCTGAAAGAAATAATGGAGTAAGCAGTTCCGACTAATCCGAGTCCACAAATCACTGTAGAATCCCAAGTCGATCCTCTCATTTCCATATCCCATTAAGACATCCTTTGTTTATATATCTTTTGCTTCCATGTATCTACTATCTTATCCCGAAATAATGTCCCTTCGACAAATAAGATAAGCTCTGCTGTAAAGCAGAGTCTTATGAAGAAACTAAATAAGAAGAAAATAAAATGGATAGTGAAAGAAATTGAAAGGAGGGAACTAGG
>Ga0210057_1001060_pt1 | contig 43068 bp, 47 predicted proteins | sample CryGeyCG2114_010_2_FD_183968 | JGI IMG/M metagenome (GOLD analysis project Ga0210057, IMG submission 183968) | Groundwater microbial communities from aquifer - Crystal Geyser CG10_big_fil_rev_8/21/14_0.10 (SPAdes) (version 2) | ecosystem: Environmental > Aquatic > Deep subsurface > Groundwater ... | reverse complement strand
CCGCCACTCTGGCTCTATGTTTAATGCTGAAGTGTTTGATCAGAGGGTTCGAGAAAGTATTGCCAAAACGGAGTCACCATACAAGAAGCAGCTTAAAGCAGTAGAAGAAAAAGCAGAATTATCATCCCGTGCTGCTGTCGTGATTAATAGTCTTCCTCCCAGAGAATAATTGATATAATGTTTGTGTGGACAAGCAAAATAAGACAAGAGATTTAATAGAAGAATTAAAAAATTTTTTTCCAAATCCTACAATCGCATTAAAATACAACTCTCCATTTAATTTACTTGTTGCCGTAATTTTATCTGCCCAAACAACAGATAAAAAAGTAAATGAAGTAACGCCCGTTTTTTTTGTAAAATTTAAAACCTCTTTTGATTATACAAAACTTGGGCAAGAAGAGCTTGAAAAATATATAAAAAGTATTGGGTTGTATCATGGGAAAGCAAAAAATATCTTGGCATCAGCTAAAGTAATTTCGGAAAAATATGATGGTAAAATTCCACAAAAAATGTCTGAGATGGTTGCTCTGCCTGGGGTTGGACGAAAGACAGCGAATGTTGTTTTGGGCATAGTCTATGGCATTCACGAAGGAATTGCGGTTGACACTCACGTTAAAAGATTAAGTCGGCTTTGGGGATTAACAGAGAATATCAATCCTGATAAAATTGAGCAAGATTTAATGAATATTGTTGCTAAGAAAGACTGGGGAGATTTTACATACCTTGTTATTGATTACGGGCGAAAATTTTGTCCCGCCCACTGCAAGCATTTTGATTGTCCTCTGAAAGATAATATTTCTTAATTTTATTACATCTTAAGCGCACTCGTGCTATAATATTTGGACTATGTCAGCTTCGGAAATTGTTCAAAAATACATAAGTTTCTTTGAAAAAAGAGGACATAAGCAAATTGCCAATTCTTCACTAGTTCCGCAAAACGATCCAACCACTCTTTTTACCTCAAGTGGAATGCAGCCACTCGTGACTTATCTTTTGGGAGAGAAGCACCCATCTGGTAAGCGTCTTGTGAATGTGCAGAATTGTTTTCGCGCGCAAGACATAGATGAGGTTGGGGATAACCGTCATACAACATTTTTTAGAATGCTTGGAAATTGGTCTTTGGGCGATCCAGCCTCGCCCGACGAGAGGACGAGTCGAGGCGGGTACTTTAAGAATGAACAAATCCCATGGTTTTGGGAATTTTTGACAAAAGAATTAAGTCTGCCTGCTGAGAAACTATACGTAACAGTCTTCGAAGGAAATAAAGATGTTGAAAAAGACAGCGAGTCTGAAGAAATTTGGAAAAATATTTTTGAGAAAGAAGGACTTGATCCAAGCGAGCGAATTTATAAATACGGAGTTGATAAAAATTGGTGGTCACGAGCAGGAGTTCCGGAAAATATGCCAGTTGGCGAGCCAGGAGGTCCTGACACTGAAGTATTTTATGATTTTGGCACACCTCATGATAAAAAATTTGGAGAGCATTGTCATCCAAATTGTGATTGCGGGCGTTTTATGGAAATTGGAAATTCAGTCTTTATGGAGTTTAAAAAGACTTCTGATGGTTTTCTTCCTCTTGCTCAAAAAAATGTAGATTTTGGCGGAGGTCTGGAGCGTCTTTTGGCTGCAGTTGAGAATAAGCAGGATATTTTTGAGACTTCTCTTTTTTCTCCAATAATTACAGCAATTGAAAAAGAAACAAAGACTCGTTATGTAGGCCATGAAAAATTAATGAGAGTTGTTGCAGATCATTTAATTGCTGCGGCTTTTATGGTTTCGAATAATGTTATTCCTTCAAACAAGGACCAGGGATATATTCTGAGGCGTCTTATAAGGCGGGGGCTCGATAGTTTTTATTCTTTGAGCGGAGAGAAGCTGGGGAAGGTAATTGAACAAATCGTTTTTCAGTATTCTGAAACAGACTTTGTTTTAAAAGATCAATTTGAAACTATCAAAAATACTATTTTAGAAGAAGAGCAAAAGTATTCAACAGCTCTAAGTAGTGCCAAAAAGTTTATTACCAAAACATACAAGAAAACAGGAGATGATCTGAAAGGAGTAACTGAAATTACAGCAGATGATGCTTTTGTCCTCTACTCAACGCATGGGCTTTCACCAACTCAGATAAAAAGTCTCGGATTTGTTTTTGATGATCAACAATTTGCAGAAAAAATGGAGGAACACCAAGGTTTATCAAGAAAAGGAGCTGAAAAAAAATTCGCGGGAGGACTTGCTGACACTAGTGAGAAAACGATTATGGGACATACCGCAACACATCTTTTACATCAAGCAATTCGAGATATTTTGGGCGATAAAATTCATCAAACAGGGTCAAACATTACGAGCGAGAGAATAAGGTTTGATTTTAATTATGATAAAAAGGTGACGGAGGAAGAGCTTAAAAAAATTGAGGCTATTGTTAATGAGAAAATCAAAGATAACCTTCCTGTGCATTTTGAAATGCTGCCACTGCAAAAAGCAAAAGAATTGGGGGCAATTGGGCTTTTTGATGATAAATATTCAGAGGATGTGAAAGTATATTTTATTGGAGAATACAGTAAGGAATTTTGCGGAGGACCGCATGTTGATTTTACAGGTAGGCTTAAAAGGTTTAAGATAATAAAAGAAGAAGGATTGGGGAGCAAGAATCGTCGAGTATATTCCGTTGTCGGATAATAAAATATGAACCTGCCATTTTTAAAAAATCTGCCGTTTTTGAGTAAGAATGAAGAAAAAAAAGAATATTTTTTGTCTCTTATTATTAAACCAGCAAGCATAGTCGCAATACTTTTCGAAGAAATTAATTCGCGTCTATCAATTTTATCAACCAAGGAAACGGATTTAAAAGTTGACGCGAATGAAATAGGTGAAGAAGAGCTTATTGAAGCAGGGGATGAGGTAATAAGTTTTGTTGAGACGAGTATTCCAGGCGATTCAAAACTCGAAAAAACCATTTTTTCAGTTCCCCATGATTGGATTGATGAGGGGAAAATTAAAAAAGAATACCTCGCCAAGCTGAAAAAATTTTGTCAAGAATTAGGCCTTGCTCCAATAGGCTTTATAATGTCTATTGAGGCTATTGTTCATCATATTCAAAATAAAGAGGGGGCTCCGATTAGCTCCGTTTTCGTAGAGGTTTCAAGAAAAAAAGCATTTATCTATTTGGTTCGCGCTGGAAAAATCCTTGAAGTTCATTCAAAAGAAATAGATGGGGAAGCGGTAAAGACAGTTGAGTATTTGCTTAGAAAAATTGAAAAAGTAGATGTTTTACCAGCAAAAATTATACTTTTAAATTATGATGGGGCAGAAGGTCTTGCGCAAGACTTTTTGTCTCACACATGGTCTGATGAAATCTCTTTTATACACGTTCCACAAGTTACTGTTTTGGAAAAAGGATTTGAAAATGAAGCTATTGTGAATGGTGTTGCTTCAGAAATGGATTTGCAAGTTGCTTTTGTAAAGGGCAATATTGTGGGTGAAAAAGAGAGTGAGACCATACTTGAAGAAAAAGCTCTCTCTGAAGATTTTGGATTTATGCAGGAGCAAGATTTGGCAAAAAATTCTCGTGAAGAGAGTAATTCAATTGAGGATGAAAATGGGGCTAAGGTATCGTATTTTCAAGAACAAGACGTGGCAAATGAAGAGTCCAAAGATCCTGATCTTGAGGAGAAAAAAGTAGCACAAAAAGGGATTTCTAAAGTCAATAACCTAAAAGCAATTTTTACTGGAATTAATTTGTCTTCAATTTTTCAAAAAATAAATTTAGAAAATTTGCAAAGCCGTTTTTTCCCAAATAGCAAGCGTTCAAATTCCAAACTTTTTATTGGTGGAGTCGCTGCTATCATTATGGCAATTATTTTTTCCTTTCTTTATTACTCATTCATAATCAGAGTTGATATAGTTTTGTCGGCGGATAAAAAAACTGTTGATAAAACGACTGACGTATCTTTTGCAACTGATGCGAGAATTACCTCTTCTACAATGAGAATAAGCCTAGCTTCAGAAGATGTCAAAGGAAGTGATAGTACTGATGCGACAGGTAAAAAAGAAATTGGAGATAAAGCAACGGGAGAAGTAACTATTTATAATAAAACAGATAGTAAAAAAACTTTTCCAAAAGGCACTGTGATTGCAGGTTCTAGTGATCTTGAGTTTATTTTACTTTCTGAAATAACAATTGCTTCAACGAGTGCCTTTTCAACAGGAACACCCTCGAACGAAAAAGTAAAAATAGAAGCGAGAGACATTGGTAAAGAATATAATTTACCCTCCGACACTAATTTTATTATAGGAAGCTTCCAGGCGTCTGACTATTTCGCTAAGAACATAACAGCTTTTAGTGGAGGAAGTAAAAAAGAGGCAAAAGTAGTTTCAAAAGAGGACTTAAATGGTCTTTTGGAAAGTGTAAAAGAAGCATTTCTAAAAAAAGCAATGGAGCAAGCATCAAAAAAAATCGATGGAGATTCGGTTCTTCTTAACCAGCCCATCTCAATAGAGGTTGTAGACCAAAGTTTTGACAGGAAAGAAAACGAGGAAGCTGATACTCTTAGTTTGTCAGCAACAATAAGGTATAAAATTGGTAGTTACACAAAAAGTGATTTAGAGGAATATATAAAATCTCTGGCTCAAGGTAGCATTCCTGAAAACTACAAGCTTTCTATATCTGAATCAAATGTTAAGGTCGAAGACTTAAAAATTGGAAAAAATGATACGGCTACTGCCAGTCTGACAGTTAACGCGGTTTATATTCCTGGTGTAGATGAGAAAACTTTAAAGGATAAGATAAAAGGCAAAAGTATAAATTTTGCAAAAAGTGAACTCGAAAAAATAAACGGAGTGAATAATGTTAAAATCGAATTCAAAAATGCGCTCCCTTTTCTTCCTAAGTTATTGCCCAGATCGATTAAAAATATTAATTTCAGCATTGATTTGTAGAATTTTATGGCGACATACTATCTAAAGCAAAAAAGTAAAAAAAAGCCACGTTTTAGTAGACGAGCTTATTATAAAACCGTAGGAGGCGGACTTATATTTGTAGGCTTAATATCTATGTCTTATTTCTTTTTTCCGCTCTTTTCTTATCAATTATTCATCGCTTCCGCCTTTTCAAATAATCAAATTGAAACCCCTATCCCTAAATACTTACAGCTGAAAGAGAATGGTGGAATAAACGATCTTGTAAATCAAGGAATTGCATCTTTGACACAAGATTTTACAGACGCTAGAAATTGGTATCCAAATCTTGAGTCAAAAACAAAAGGAATAAAAGTAAGTTCATACAATGTTTCAATACCAAAACTGAAAATAGAAAATGCGCAGGTGTCAACGAAAGATTACGATTTATCAAAGCATCTAGTTCAATATTTTGGAACATCAATTCCCGGAGAAAAAGGGACTGCAATTATCTTTGGACATTCGACTCTCCCTCAGCTTTTTGACCCGCTCAACTATAAAGCAATTTTCGCTACCCTTCATACTCTTAAGGTTGGTGATGAGATTAATGCAACAGTGGGAGAGGCAACTTACAAGTATAAAATTTTTGCCATAAATATAACATCGCCTGATGATGCCAATATACTATCTCAATCATATGATAATAGTTACATTACCTTGGTTACGTGTACTCCACCTGGAACCGTATGGAAAAGGCTCATAATTCGTGCAAGTCTTGAAAGTATAAAATAATTCTTTATGCAAAACCAAAATGTGAGTAAAATACGCTACTATTTATCCAGAATTCTTCCAGTTTTTGCAAGAATAGTTTTTGGATTTTTTTATTTTCTATTAAAAACTCTCAAGAGTATATTTAGATACGCTTTTCGTCAAATAGGAATCAGTTTATTGTAGAAAGTATTTTTTAAATTTTTTACCACGCTTTGTGGTAGAATAAGTACATATGAGAAAGTTATATGTCGTTCTTTTTATTGCAATATTAATATTTGGAGTGTTATCAATTTGGTGGATTAATGGTAATCAGCCGGTAGATAAAAAAAATGACACATCAAAACTTTTTGTGATAAAAAGAGGTGAAGCAGTACGTGAAATAGGAAATTTACTTAAAAAAGAACAACTAATAAGAGATCCTGTTGCCTTTTTCATTCTTGTGAAATTAAACGGCGATGACAAAAATATTCAAGCAGGAGATTACAAATTATCTTCTTCAATGAACCTCAAGGAAATTGTTGATACTCTAAATCACGGAACTCTTGATATTTGGGTAACAATTCCTGAAGGGATTCGGGCAGAAGAGATTGGCGATATTCTAAAAAAGGAAATACCTTCATATGAGGATTCTTGGAGAGAGGTACTTAATAGAAACGAAGGCTATCTTTTTCCAGATACCTACCTTATTCCAAGAGACGCATCTTCTGAGCAAGTAGTTTCTATCTTGAGAGGAAATTTTGATAAAAAAACGAAAGATTTAAGCTCTGGAATAAGTGAGGTAAATTTCAAAAAAGCAATTATAATAGCATCTTTGATTGAGCGAGAGGCAAAAGCAGCAAAAGATATGCGCTATGTTTCGTCAGTTATTCATAACAGATTAAATATTGGTATGCGTTTGCAAATTGATGCTACTGTTCAATATGCAGTTGGGGATTACGCGTCTTCTGGTAAATGGTGGAAGCAAAATTTGAGCCTAGAAGACTTGAAGATAGACTCTCCATATAACACCTATACAAGAATAGGTTTGCCTCCAACAGCAATTGGTAATCCAGGTTTAGTTTCGATTGATGCCGCTCTAAATCCTGTCGATACTGATTATTTATATTACGTTTCAGACAAAAATGGGAGCCTTCATTTTGCGAGTACGCTGGATAAACATAATGATAATGTTAATAGGTATCTGAGGTAAGTTTGAAAGAGGCTATTGACAAATAGCCGTTTTTGATATATAAATTATCAACGAATAAACAATAGGGGTTAACAACCTCCTGTTATTTTTTTTGTTTGGGCAAGACTTAATTAGGCTCTTCCATTTCAAAATCCTGATGGCAACACTTAATAACAAAACAGCTGAGAGACAATATTGGGGCAAGATAGAAAAATCACTTCCACAAGTGGACTTTCTTGCTATACAGAAGCAATCTTATGATTGGTTTATGAATGAAGGGATTAGGGAAGTATTGTCAGAAATTTCTCCTATAGAAGATTTTACAGGCAAGAATTGGGAACTTATATTAGGAGAGTACAAACTTCTCGATCCAAAAATTACAGAAGCAGTTGCAATAACTAAAGGACTTACTCTTTTTTCCTCACTCGTCGTTGAAGCGACTCTAATCAATAAAAAAAACGGCAAAAGTATAAAACAAGAAGTCTTTTTGGGAGAATTCCCAAAAATGACAGAGCGTGGAACTTTTATTATCAATGGAATTGAGCGAGTTATTGTTAGTCAAATTGTGAGATCCCCAGGGGTCTTTTTTACTGCAACAGAAGATCCAATTACGGGCAAAACTCTTTATACGGGCGAAATGAGACCAGTGCATGGTTCTTGGCTTGAATTTTCAACAACGCGAACAGACATGGTGGTTGTTAGAATAGACAGGAGAAAAAAATTCTTAGCCTCCGTATTTCTAAAAGCTCTTGGAATGGAAGGTAACGATGAAATTTTAGGCAAATTTAAAGGTATAGATAATGCAGATATATATATTAAAAACACGCTTGAAAAAGATGATACAAAAGGTGAAGTAGACGCATTAATTGAAATATTTAAAAAATTAAATCCAGGAGAGCCTGTGGTTATAGATACAATTCGCCAAAACTTCAGAGATTCATTTTTTGATCGCAGAAGATATGATCTTAGCAAGGTCGGGCGCTATAAGATGAATCAGAAATTAGCTTCACTTCCCAATTTTAAATCACAAGAAACATACACGTTGACTGTTGATGATATTATTGGAATTATTTCATATCTTGTTAGCTTGACATCGGGTAAAGGAAAAATTGACGATATTGACCATCTATCAAATAGAAGAGTTAGAAGCGTTGGAGAACTCGTCCAAACTACTGCAATGCGTCTTGGTGCATTAAGGCTTGAGAGAATAGTTAAAGAAAAAATGAGCCTTGCATCAACAGATGAGCAATTTTCTCCCTCTCATTTTATAAATGCACATCCAATAATTGCTGCAGTAAATGAATTTTTTAGAACATCACAACTTTCGGCTATTCTAGATCAGACAAACCCATTGTCTGAAATCGATAATATAAGAAGATTAACGGTTATGGGAACGGGCGGAATCTCACGAGAAAGAGCGTCATTTTCAATTCGTGATATCAATAGCTCTCAATATTCAAGAGTTTGTCCTGTAAGATCTCCTGAAGGACCAAACGTTGGACTGGTTACTTATCTTGCATTATTTTCAAGAGTCAATGAATATGGATTTTTGGAAGCACCATACAAAAAAGTTGCCAAAACAAAGGTTGGTAAAAAAATAAATGTTAAACCAACAGAGGAAGTTGTTTATATGGACGCACAAACTGAGATGGATCATTACATTACTCATGCAGATATAGAATTTGATAAAGATGGAAATATCGCAGATGATTTAGTTCCAGCACGTTACAATGGCAACTATATTGAAGTTGAAAAAGAAAAAATAGAATATATTGATGTAATTCCAAGACAGGTTGTTGGAACTTCAGCATCCTTAATCCCTTTTGTCGCCCATGACGAACCCAACCGTGCACTTATGGGTACTCACATGCAATGTCAGGCAGTGCCTTTGATCAAAAGTGAAAGCCCGATTATTGGAACAGGTGCTGAGAGTGTTGTTGCTCGAGCTATGGAGCGTGTTATCGAAGCCCCATTTGATGGAGAAATAGCTTTTGTTGATTCAAGCAAAGTGGTGCTTAAAGGAAAAAAAGAAGAAAAAACATTCGATATTCATAAGTTTAAAAGGACTGCCGCTAATACATTTTTTTCTCAAAAGCCAGTTGTTCATATTGGTCAAAAAATAAAAAAAGGAGAAATTTTAATTGATGGACCAGCATCTGAAGACGGAGAGTTGGCTTTGGGTAAAAACTTATTAATTGCATACGCGAGCTTTGATGGTCTTGGTTATGAAGACGCAATTGTAATTTCAGAGAGACTCGTTAAGGAAGATTCACTTACTTCTGTACACGTTGAAAAATATGAAGCAACGGTCGTTGATACAAAACTGGGTGCGGAAGAAACTACAAGAGATATTCCAAACGTTGCAGAGGAAGATTTAGCAAATCTTGATGAAGATGGTATAGTTGTTGTTGGAAGCGAAGTTGGCCCAGGAGACATTTTGGTTGGTAAAATTGCTCCGAAAGGTGAAACAGAGCTTACAGCTGAAGAAAGACTTCTTCGTGCAATTTTCGGTGAAAAAGCACGAGAAGTTCGTGATACATCGCTTCGCATGCCTCATGGAGAACACGGAATTATTACAAATGTAATGATTTTAGACAGAAGCAAAGGGGACGAACTAGAGCCTGGAACGATTAAAAAAATTCAAATTGAGGCTGCTCAAGTAAGACATGTTGTTGTAGGAGATAAACTCGCCGGAAGACATGGAAATAAGGGTGTTATTTCAAAAATAGTTCCAGAATCAGATATGCCATATATGGAAGACGGAACACCGGTTGATATTATTATTTCTCCAATTTCAGTGTTGGGACGTATGAATTTGGGACAGCTTCTTGAAGCTCATTTGGGCTTAGCAGCAAGAAAACTTGGTATCAAAGTTGCGCTTCCAGTTTTTGAAAAAATGAATGAAGATCAATATACAGGGCTTATGAAAGAAGCGGGAATGCCGGCAAACGCTAAGGTAAAATTGTTCGATGCAAGGTCTGGCGAGCCTTATGAGAACGATGTTGTTGTTGGTATTGGATATATAATGAAGCTTATTCATATGGTTGAAGATAAAGCTCACGCAAGGTCAACTGGTCCTTACTCTCTCGTTACGCAACAGCCTCTTGGTGGTAAAGCGCAAATGGGTGGACAAAGATTGGGAGAAATGGAAGTTTGGGCTCTTGAAGCTCACAGAGCAGCATTTTCTTTGCAAGAGATGTTGACAATAAAATCAGACGATGTGGCTGGTCGTGCAAAAGCATTTGAAGCAATAATTAAAGGCGTTGATATTCCTACGCCAAAAGTCCCTGAATCATTCAAGGTGTTAATTCGCGAGCTTCAGAGCTTGTCACTTAATATTTTGCCTACCCAAGCAGTTATTGCAAAAGAGGAAGAAGCAGAACCATACGAAACTCAGGAAGAAGTCCAAAAGGATGCAAAAGAGCTAAAGGAAGTGTTGGAAGCAGAGGATACAGCAGTAGAAGCTGAAGTAGCAGATGATGCAAAAGTTAATTTAGGCACAGAAGAACAAGTGGAAGAAACGGCAAAAAAAGAGGTATTAAACTAATAAATTTGAAAGGATAATTATGGAACCTAAAAAAATGAGAGACAAAAAATTTGATTCAATAAACATTTCTGACTTTAAAGGTCTTAAGATTTTAGTTGCTAATCCAGAGGATGTAATGAATTACTCATATGGTGAGGTAACAAAGCCAGAAACAATAAACTATAGAACATACAGACCAGAAAAAGACGGTCTTTTTGATGAGAGAATATTCGGTCCTACGCGTGACTTTGAATGTTATTGTGGTAAATATAAAAGAATCAGATATAAGGGTATAGTTTGTGACAGGTGTGGAGTTGAAGTTACATATTCAAGAGTCAGACGTGAGCGAATGGGAAACATTAGTCTTGCGGCACCTGTTGTCCACATTTGGTTTTCCAAAGGTAGCCCTTCAAAGCTTTCAACTCTTCTTGACATTGGTCAAAAAGACTTAGAGTCGGTAATTTATTTTGCCAGCTATTTAGTTGTTTCAGTTGATGAGGCAAAAAGAAAAACTGCTCAAACAACTATGGAAAAAGTTAAAGAAGACAGAATAAAAAAATTGATGGAACAAGCAGGAGAAGAAAAGAAAAAGTTTGATGAAGAAGAAAAACAAAAAATTTCTGAAATAAAAGATACTTTAAAAGAGGAAAGAAAACAGCTCGTTCTAGAAGAGACTCAGGTTTTATATAAGCAAAAAAGGATATCTCTTGATAAGAGGATTGAAACTGAAATTCAAAGAATTGAAGAGATTTTTGCAAGAGTAGGAGATATTATAAGAGGTCTTAAGATCTGGAATGTTTTATCCGAAGAGGAATATGTTAGGCTTCTTGAATATGATGTTCCAATGTTCTTTGAAGTGTCAACGGGAGCTCAAGCAGTGCTTCATGCGATTGAATCTATTGACATGCAAAAGTTAATTGGGGAATTGAGAGAAGAATCTCATAAGGCATCAAGTCAAAAGCAGCTCAAAATTTTAAAAAGACTTCATCTTATTGAATCAATTAACAAAGCTGGATTTAAGCCTACCTCTCTAGTATTAAATGTTCTACCAGTATTACCTCCTGATCTTCGTCCTATGGTGCAACTAAATGGTGGTAGGTTTGCTACATCAGATCTTAATGATTTATATAGACGTGTTATTAATCGCAATAATAGACTAAAACATCTGATCTCTTTGGGTGCGCCTGAGATTATTTTGAGAAATGAAAAAAGAATGCTTCAGGAGTCTGTTGATTATCTAATAGACACATCTATAAGAACGTCTCAAACACAAAAACAATTTAAGTCTCTGTCTGACATTCTTCGCGGAAAACAAGGCCGATTTAGAAAAAATTTACTTGGGAAAAGAGTCGATTATTCTGGACGTTCGGTTATCATAGTTGGACCAGAATTAAGCCTTAATCAATGTGGAATTCCAAAAGAGATGGCACTTGAATTATTCAAGCCATTTGTTATTAGGGAAGTTATATCTCGAGGGCTTACAACTCCAAATGCTAAAGCGGCTAAAAGATTTATTGAAAAAAGAAGCCCTGAGATCTTTGATATTTTGGAAGAAATTACAAAAAACCACCCTGTTCTTTTAAACCGTGCTCCCACACTTCACAAGCTTGGTATGCAGGCATTTTATCCAATTCTAGTTGAAGGAAGTGCAATTAAAATTCATCCATGTGTTTGTGCTGGATACAACGCCGATTTTGATGGAGACCAAATGGCAATCCACGTTCCTTTGTCTGAAAAAGCACAGCAAGAGGCAATCGAGCTTATGATGCCAGCACATAATCTTCTAAAACCTGCTGACGGATCACCAATAACTCTTCCAAACAAAGAGATGGCTCTTGGAGCATTTTACCTAACGAGCGTTGATGAAAGGGTGAGGCGCAAAGAACTTATTGCCTTCACGAATGAAAAAGAAGCATACATGGCCTTAGCATTCAGAAAAGTGAATCTTCGTGAGCCAATAATGATAAGAATTAATGGAAAAATGACCGAAACGACAATCGGGAGAATAATATTTAATGAAAAATTGCCAGTTGAGATGAGATTTATCAATAAAGAAATTAAAGCTTCAACAATAAAAGAAATTGTAACAAAAGCAATGGTTCTTTTTGACGAAGTGGAAGTTGCTAAAATTATTGATAACCTTAAAGAGGTAGGATTCTATGCCGCAACTCTTTCAGGAATTTCAGTTTCAACCTTTGATTTGAAGAAGCTCGAGAATAAAGACGAGCTCGTAGATGGAGCAGAAGAAAAAATAAAAGAAATTGAGCAAGAGTATCAAAATGGTCTTATTACACATAATGAGCAGCGACGATTAAGTAACGATGTTTGGCTCGAGATTACGGAAAAAATGGCAAATCTTACTTGGGAATTATTTGATAAAGACGATATTGTAAGGGTAATCGCTGAATCAGGAGGAGCAAGAGCTGGGAAAGATCAAATAAAACAGTTGGCTGCTATGCGTGGTCTTATCTATGATCCAATGGGTCGAATTGTGGAATTACCTATTAAGTCAAATTTCCGCGAAGGTCTTTCAATTTTTGAATATGTAAATTCAGCTCGTGGTTCTAGAAAAGGACTTACTGACTCAGCACTAAAAACAGCAGATGCAGGTTATCTTACTCGAAGACTCGTTGACGTAGCCCACGATTTGATAATTCGTGAAGCTGATTGTGGAGTAAAGGAAGGAATTATTGTTGATATGAAGAAACGAGAAGATGAAAGCTATATTACAAGCATGCTTTTAGGGAGAGTTGTGCTAAAAGATGTTGTGAGCAAAAAATCCAAAAAAACTATCGTTAAAAAAGGCAATGATATAAATTACGACATGTTGGCTGAAATCATTAAAGATGAAACAATACTTGAAGTTAATGTTCGTACTCCATTGTTCTGTCTTCTAAAATATGGTCTTTGTGCAGCTTGCTATGGATGGGATTTGTCTGCTTACAGCAGAGCTGATTTAGGAACACCCGTTGGAGTAATTGCCGCACAGTCAATTGGAGAGCCTGGAACACAGCTTACTATGAGAGTTAGACATTTTGGAGGAGTTGTTATGTCAGACGTTACGCAAGGTTTGCCACGTGTCGAAGAATTATTTGAAGTAAGAAGACCTAAGGTTTTAGCTCCGATTGCCGAAATAAGCGGTAAAGTACAAATAAATAAAGTTGATGATGGAAATATAGTTAGAGTTAGAAATACGAAGGTCAAGCCAGTTGAGGAAAAGGAATATTTTGTTCCCCTAACTGCCACAATTTTAGTTGCTGAAGGTGATACAGTTCCAGCAGGAACTCAGTTGTCGGAAGGTTACCTTGATCCTAAAGATATTCTTGCTATTGGTGGATTAAAGCAGTCTCAAGATTATTTAATTAAAGAAATTCAAGACGTATATCAATCTCAAGGAATTGCTATTCACTATAAGCATTTTGAATGTATTATAAGAAAAATGTCAGATAAGGTTATGATTGAAACCCCAGGAGATACTGCGATAATGCCTGGAGATTTGGTTTCAAAAATGCGATTTGAAGAGGAGAATTCAAATGTAATTTCTGAAGGAGGAGAGCCAGCTTCAGCAAGGGAAATTGTTCTTGGTATAACAAAAGCATCGCTTGTTACCGACTCATGGCTTTCGGCATCTTCTTTCCAAGAAACGACACAAGTATTGACTGATGCTGCTCTTGAAGGGCGTGAAGACAATCTCATAGGGCTTAAAGAAAACGTTATTGTTGGAAGATTAATACCGGTAAGAGAAGAGTTTATTGAGGGAGCTGCCACGGAATAGTCCTTTTCAAGAATAAAGTTAGTTTTGCAAAGAAAAGGCAAATCAAGTAAAATACAACATATTATGCCTACAATTAATCAATTAATCAAAAAGGGAAGAAGCAAAAAATCAAAAAAGCTCAAGGCAACAGCCTTGCGTACGATTTTTAATGCAAAAGAACGAAAGTATTCTCAAATTCCTGCTCCACAAAAGCGGGGAGTTGTAACCTTAGTGCGTACAATGACACCTAAAAAGCCTAATTCGGCTTTGAGAAAAGTTGCAAGAATAAAACTTTCCAACCGCGAAGAGGTAACGGCCTATATTCAAGGAGAGGGGCATAATCTAGCCGAGCACGGAATTGTTCTTGTGCGTGGAGGGAGAGTTAAGGATTTGCCTGGAGTTAAATATCATTTAGTCCGCGGCAAATTTGATTTAGCGGGTGTTGAGAAAAGAAAAACTTCAAGAAGTAAATATGGTACAAAAAGAGAGGGAGGCAAGGCAGTCTAAAAAATATACCTGTAACTCTTGGTGCGGCTACACCGAGCCCGAGACTCCAGGTATTTTTGCTCACCAGAAAGGTTCACAAATATGAGAGGTAAAGCAGCAACATCTAAAAGAGAAATTACAAAAGATCCAATTTATGGTAATCTTTTGCTTGCAAAATTCATAAACAATCTTATGAAAAATGGCAAAAAAACTATTGCTCAAAAGGTTGTTTATGGGGCTTTGGATATCATAAAAAGCAAAGGAGAAGATCCAGTGCAGGTATTTGAAAAAGCAATTGACGAGGTAGGGCCTAGGATGGAAGTAAAATCAAGAAGAATTGGAGGAGCAGCTTATCAAGTTCCAAGCGAGGTAAGAGGAGTTAGAAAAAATGCTTTGGCAATTAGATGGATATTGGAATCAGCCGCAAAAAGACCAACTAGTGAATACAAAACTTTTTCTGAAAAATTGGCAATTGAGCTTCTTGAAGCCTCAAAAAACGAGGGAAATGCAATTAAGAAGCGTGATTCAATTCACAGAATGGCAGAAGCGAATAAGGCCTTTTCCCACTTCCGCTGGTAATTTATTTACTTAAGTAGCCTTTGTAAAAATTAAATATCTCTTTATCTCTTTTGTGTATATAATTCCCGTCAAATTCCAGAGGATTTTCACTTGACATAAGTTTTTTCACATCTGTTATGGGTATCCATTCAAGTTGTGACCCTTCTTCTATTTCTGATTCTTCGAAAGCAACTTTACCTGTTTCTTCAACAACTTCTCCAAAAAAGACATAAGAAAGTTGAAAAGTCTTGCTCTCTCTTCTGTATTCTATTGTGATTCCTCCGAAATCTTTTATGGAGGATGTGCAACCTGTTTCTTCTAGAATTTCTCGTTTGAATGCTTCTTCGGGGGTTTCATCTTTTTCTATTCCTCCGCCTGGTAACTTATGATAACCGTGTTTACTAATATTTATTAAAGCTATCAAATTGCCTTTTTTAAGAATGCCTCTTGATGCTCTTCTGATTTTATACTCTTTGATATCTTCAATGGAGTCGTTTGGGTCAAAATCCCTTGGACTTATTTCTATTATTAAATTCTTATTACCCATTTTTAAATTGTACCATTCTAAACCTAATTTTTATATTTTAATCAAGATTTGCTTGGAGAGGGTACAAAAGATGCGGAAGAGAAATTGAAAAATGGTGTTGTAAATTCAAAAGTTTTCTTTTTTAACGAGTGAAAATAATTTTATTGGGTTGACAAATTTATCCTCAGATAGTATAAGATTCGCATGAGTACGCCAGAGCAGATCCCGTTGTCTTTAGATAAAACGCTTAAGCATATATCAAAGAATCAGGTTGTGGATGAGAAACCAAAGATTGTGGATTTGGATAAAGAATTGGCTGGCATAAAGACTTTAGCTTCCAGAATCCTTGATAAGTATGGTCAAATTAGAGCAACTAGTATCTTTTCAGAAGGAAGATTCATTCCAGGATTTTATTTTCAAACGCCTTGGGTAGAGGTAGAATTAGAGAGTGGAAATGCTGAATTATCGCTTCGTTCAGATCCTCATCAAAAAAGAGAGGTTTGTGCAGTTTTTCGAAGTAACAGTGCAGAAAAAAATCTTTTTAATATAAGCGATGCACAGATTGTTATTTTCTGGGGAGATAAGATAAATAGCTTAAAATCTATCAGGGAAACTATTGAAGTTGTTGCTAGTTCTTTTATGCAGAGGGAATAATTAGAATTTTAATTCCCAACTTCAATTGTTGAGAATTTATCACCAACCTGTATTTGGTCAACAACATCCATGCCGGATGTCACTTTCCCAAAAATTGTATAAGCATGATCAAGAGGCGTGTCCTTTGTGAGTATAAAGAATTGGCTACCGTTTGTGTTTGGTCCACGGTTTGCCATGGCCAGAACTCCTCGTACGTATCCACCTTTATAACTTTTTGTATTTGGATTTAATTCGTCTTCGAAAGTATTTCCATAAATAGATGTTCCCCCAGACCCATTTCCGCTTGGATCGCCACCTTGAATTACCCATTCTTCAACTCTATGAAAAGTAAGATTATCGTAATATCCACGCGAGGAAAGAGTCGTAAAATTCATAACTGTTCTTGGTGCATCTTGTGGATAGAGCTCTAAGACTATATTGCCTTTTTCTGTTTTTATAACAGCGCTTGTTGATGATATTGCATCGCTTGGCGCGCTATTAACTGCTTGATTGTTGTTGTCGTTATTCACTTTTGGATAATCTATTATATCACGAGTTTGATTATCGGAAAGAAGACCATCTGGGGTGCTAGATTTTTTTTGAAAATTTCCGAGCGAGGAAAAAGAAAAAAGAGCAATGCCAACTATAACAAGAGCGATAAAAATAGGTACGGGTTTCATAGAGCAGAGCTTATTTTAACATACTTACTTTATATTTCAATTAAGTTTTTTGGGGATTTTGTGATTTGCTCCACCTTATTTTTTGTTATTAAATAATCGTCTTCAATTCTAACCCCACCAAATTTAGGGATATAGATTCCAGGCTCAATAGAAAAATAATCTCCTGAAGTTAAAATATCTTCTGATTTTGGATGAAGATGCGGTGTCTCATGAACTTCAAGTCCAATCCCATGTCCAAGTCCATGCGGAATAATTTCAAACCCTGCTTTTATTAATGTGTTATTTGCTGTTTTTGCAGCGTTTGCAGCATTGTTTTTTTTGCCTGAAATAATGCTTTTTGCCGCATTTTCTTGCGCCTGAAAAACTGTTTGATACATTTTTTTTGCTTTTATTCCAGCATTCTTTGTGAGAATTGTTCTTGTCATATCACTACAATATCCGTGTACTTTTGCCCCAAAGTCCAGAAGAATAAATTGATCACTGTTTGTCAATTTTTTGTTTGACGTTAAATGGTGTGGAATTGAGCTATTTGCTCCGAAAGCAGCTATAGTATCAAAAGCAAGCGTCCCGCCATTTTCTTTTATAAATTTTTCGATCTCCCATGCGATTTCTTTTTCGCTCACTCCAAGTTTAATTTTTTTTATTATGTAAGAAAAAGTTTTATCGGTTAGTCTTGCCGCTTTTTTTATTTTTTCAATTTCCTCAAGAGTTTTTATGGAACGCAAATCCTCTATCACATTATCCAAAAGAGTAAAGTTAGCCTCGATTTCACTTTTAAATTCTTTATATTCTGCAAAAGTCAGATTTTTTTCAAAACCTATTTTTTGAATTTGTTGACGCTTTATGATTTTGCCAATTTCTTCTACTGGGTCTTTAGTTGACGCTTTGATTTCTTTGGGAATAATTTTTTCAACCGCCTCAATATATCTTGCATCTGTGAATAATAATGCGTTTAATTTGGTAATAAATAAATAAGCTTCTCTCTCGTATTTTGAAAAATTAGAAAACCCTGTTAGATGCTCAATGTTTATAGGGCTGGAAATGAGAATGGCGCTACATTTTTTGTCATCTAGTAAAGCTTGGAGCTTGGATATTCTATTGTCCATTAGTATGTTTTGGATAAAATGTCTCTTCGGGATGATTTTTTTCCCAAGAAGTCTTTAATTCATTCATTCTTTCAGCCAATTTTTCGTCATTTTGAATTAAGGGAGCGATTTTTCTATATAAATCTGCATAAGCAGCATGTCCGGGATTGTCACCTGTGACTATAAATTTTCTTACAAAGCTTGCATGTGAATCATTAACTGAATCCAAAGGAGCTGTTTGGGTTTGTTTTTTTCTTTTTCTTTTCATTTCTTGATAGACTATGTCGGTCTCAATCATATCTTCTGCAATTACACTTAATAAATCTTCATCGTTTTTCTCATCCCCATCCAAGAAGAACTCTGTTAAGGCTTCCCAGGATTCTCTTGCAAGATTGATTTTTTCTTCAGTACGCATAAGCTTTGCACTTCCTTGGTGATAATTGGGAATTTTTATATCAAAAAATTCATCTGGTAAATTCATGATGAGATCGGAATTTGTTATATATCCTGAAGCAGTAAGCCACTGTAGGATATTGATTTGCAAACTAGAATCACCCTGAGAATGAGGAAAGGAAAGAGCAAATAGCGTTTTAAGCTCTCTTTCACGTTTGCCCAGCCCCGTCTCGTTTATTTCCAATCTTGCTTCGTTTGTCATGGTGGGAATTATAGCACTTTGATCTGCTCGTTTCACTTCTTTTAAAATCAGGCGACATATTTACAAGCATAGCTCATATCTGGTACAATATCAAAATTCCAAAAGTAGGAGAAACTGGCTTTAGGTTTTTTTTGCTCAAAAGGTAAAATATTAAAAAAATGGCAGAACAAGCTGATTCAAGAAATGTACCACTAGATCATATCCGCAATATCGGAATTATTGCGCATATTGATGCGGGGAAAACAACCACTACAGAGCGCATCCTTTATTACACTGGAAAATCTTATAAAATCGGTGATATTGACGAGGGGAATACTGTCATGGACTGGATGGATCAAGAGCGTGAGCGAGGTATCACTATTGTATCTGCTGCAACCACAACCTTCTGGAAAGATTATAGAATTAATTTAATTGATACTCCCGGACACGTTGATTTTACAGCTGAAGTTGAGCGAGCTTTGCGAGTACTTGACGGAGCCGTGACTGTTCTTGATGCTGAAGAAGGAGTCCAAAGCCAATCTGAAACAGTTTGGAGGCAAGCTGATAAATACAAAGTTCCAAGAATTTGTTTTGTAAATAAAATGGATAAGCTTGGAGCTGATTTTCTAAAAACAGTTAAAAGTATTGAAGACAGACTTGGAGCTAATCCAATTATTATGGTTTTACCAATTGGAGCTGAAAATGATTTTGTTGGCGTAGTTGATCTTCTGACACGAAAATCAATTGTTTGGGGTGGTGAGGAATTGGGTGCAAAGTTTGAAGTAGGCGATGATATTCCAGCTCACATGAAAGACGCAGTTGAAGAGTATAGGCATAAAATGGTTGAAAAAATTGCCGAAACTGATGATGCAATTTTGGAGCGTTATCTTAATAATGAAGAAATTCCAGCAGAAGACCTTAAAAAGGCTTTAAGAGCAGCTGTTGTTGGATATAAGGTAGTTCCTATATATGCAGGAAGCTCTTTGAGAAATAAAGGCGTACAGCCGCTTCTTGACGCTGTTATTGACTATCTCCCGTCTCCAGTTGATCTTAAAGAAGTAAAAGGAATAAATCCAAAAACCGAAGAAGAAGAAATAAGACAGCTTGTTCCTGAAGAATCTTTTACCGGATTTGCTTTTAAAGTACAAATTGATCCCCACGTTGGAAAAATAAACTTTGTAAGAATATATTCGGGAAAGCTCACATCTGGTTCTTACGCTTATAACAGTACAAAAGGAGTTAAAGAAAGAGTCGGAAGGCTTCTTTTGATGCACTCAAACCAAAGAGAAGAGATAAAAGAAGCATATGCAGGTGAAATTGTGGCTGTTGTAGGTCTTAAAGATACAGTTACTGGAGATACATTATGTGATGAGACAAAGCCTATTATTTTGGAGCAAATTAAATTTCCAGAACCAGTTATTTCTCTTGCAATTGAGCCAAAAACAAAAAGCGATCAAGAAAAGCTTGGTCTTGCTCTAAGAAGACTTATGGAAGAAGATCCTACGTTCAGTGTTAAAACAGATCATGAAACAGGACAAACAATTATTTCAGGTGTTGGAGAATTGCAACTTGAAATTATGGTAGACCGTATGAAGAGGGAATTTAATGTTTTGGCAAATGTTGGCGCGGCCCAAGTCGCATATAAAGAAACAATTGCAAAAGAAGCTAACGGAGAAGGTAAATATATAAAACAGACCGGTGGACGCGGTCAATATGGGCATTGTTTGCTTAAAGTTGAACCAATGGGCAGAGGCGAGGGATTTGTATTCGTGAATGCTATTAAGGGAGGAGCAATTCCTGCTGAATTTATTACTTCAGTTGAGAAAGGTGTTCGCGAAACTCTTGATCGTGGAATTCTTCTTGGATATCCTATGGTTGACATAAAAGTGACACTATATGACGGGTCGTTTCATGATGTTGATTCATCTGATATTGCTTTTAAAATTGCAGGGTCAATGGCGCTTCAAGCAGCGAGTAAAAAGGCAGATTTGACACTTCTTGAACCTATTATGAAAGTTGAAGTTACAACTCCTGAAGAATTTATGGGAGATGTTATGGGAGATTTATCTTCAAAAAGAGCTCAGATCACTGGTAGCGAGGAGCGCGGAAACTCAAGAATTATTTTAGCTCAAGTTCCTTTGGCAGAATTATCGGGTTACGTCACAACGCTTAGAAGCATGACGCAAGGACGAGCGACTCCATATATGGAGCCAAGTCATTATGATCCAGTTCCTCAAGGAATTGTTCAGCAAATGCTTTCCAAATCCACATTTACAGGAAGAATTTCAGACCAGTAAATTCACTCCCTTAATTTGTATTATAGGCTTATTTTTAATATAATATTAAGTCTATGCCAAAGCTTGAGGGGGAGCCGACACCTAATTTATTTGCTGAAGAAGATAAAAAGCCGCTTGATGAGGGGAAAAGTTTTAAAAACTTACGACGCTTCATGGGTGAAGTCTCGGCTCCTATAAGGATCTACCCTCAAAGTGAAAAACCTGATTACCTTGATAAGGGTATCTATTTTCCTCCGTTGTCAAAAGGGCAGACGATAGAAGATTACAATGAAGGCTTTGAAATTATGGGAGAATATTTAGGCTTGGATTTAACTCTGGAAGAAGTAGGGAAGAGTTCAAAAAGATCAAAAAAAACAACGTATGAGAATATTCGAGTAAAAATAAAAAGGCGCGTAGAACAAGCGCACAGAAATGTCTCCGAGGATGTTAGAGAGCGTTTTCCTTTTGAATCCTTTGATTTTAGAAGGCCTTGGTCTCTTGCTTCAAGACAAAAAAAATCTATAGCAATGGGAGGTAAGAATGTTGAAATAGCAAGAAGGATTGCGAAAGGAGAGAGCTTTGATGATATTAGAAATGATTTTTCAAGTACAGACGCATACTCGGCTAGAAAAATTATGGAGAGGTGGGGAATAACACTGGGGAGAGAGGATAAGATAGTTCCCAGCTTTGAAGGATTAAGAGATTCCAAGAAAACAAAAGAAGAAATTCAAGAATTGCTTGACCAGATTACAAACCCCAGTCAAGTAAATGTCTTAAAAAAAGCAGGCCTTATAGTCGCTGTTATGAACATAGCAGGAGAGGCAGGATTATATTTACGAGGCAAAGATGCCCAGCGTATTAGAGATATTTTTAGAAGAAATAGATTGCCACTGGCCAAAGTGGCATTGGAAAGAAAAGGGAAAGTATTGGGATATTATAGTGTTGTTGCCACTATAAACAAAGAGGAGGCTGTTGGTGTTCTTGGGGATGATAAGGGTCTTGATGATTTGAGAACTAATCCGGTAATTCTTCTTGCAGGGCCGGAAGGAAAAAGTCTTCCGAACACCACTGAATTGGTGCATTCGGGTGAGTATGTTGCTCTTGGTAATCTTATCGGAGAAATAAGAAGAATGCGTTGGTCAGGAAGGGCAAGAGGAGGAATAAAAACTGGAGATATTATTAAGGATTCTCCTGCCACAATTTATTTTGCAGGCACAACAAATTATTATAAAAAAAGCGAAGAGGATATGCTGCGAGTGCATCTTGAGTCTCGAATGAAAGAGCTTGGAATTATATAATATTTGTTTTTTAGAGCCTCAAACACTATAATTTAGCGTATGGCAAGAGTAAAACTTTCTGAATTCAGGGCAAAAACTTTATTCCACGATTTTTTAGGAATTCCTTATCATGGTTTTGAATTTGATTCAAAGACTGATGTTTCAAGTTTGGATAGCAAGAAAAAATATGTGGTGAAGGTAGATGCGGGTGTTAAAAAAAGATTTAAGCAAGGTCTGGTGAAGCTTGATGTTGGTTCGGATGCAGTAAAAAGTGTAATTTCCGACTTCGAGAAAAAAGGATACTCAAATTTTTTGGTTGAAGAATTTCAAAAACACGATAAAAATGATGAAAAATATCTAGCACTTGAGAGAGCTCGTGATGGGATTTTGATTTACTATTCTCAAAAAGGCGGAGTTGATATTGAAGACGCGAGCGGAAGTGTAAAAAAAGCACTTTTTAGAACAAATGATGATGCAAAAAATATTATCCAAGATTTATCTATAGAAATTGATGATTTTTTGAAATTTATAGATTTTTTTAATAAATTTTATTTCTCATTTCTTGAAATAAATCCTCTTGTTGTTGAGAAAAATAGCTTCAAAATCCTTGATATTGCGAGCGAAGTTGACTCTACCGCTCAATTTTTTATCGAGGGATGGGATGCGTCTGATTTTCGTGATTATTCAAAGCAAGAAAAAACACCAGAGGAAAAAAACGTTGCGGCTTTAGCGGCAAACAGTCAAGCCTCTTTATCTCTTACTATTTTAAATCCTAACGGATCTATTTTTATGCTTTTATCAGGCGGCGGGGCAAGTATAGTTTTGGCTGATGAGGCTTATAATCAAGGAAAAGGCGAGGAAGTCGCCAATTATGGGGAATATAGCGGCAATCCAAGTAGTGAAGAGACTTACCTTTACACAAAAAATATTTTGAGTTTGCTTTTGAAGTCTACGGCTCCCAAAAAAGCTTTGATTGTAGGTGGAGGAGTTGCCAATTTTACTGATATCCGTCACACATTTAAGGGTGTGATTCAGGCTTTGGATGAATTTTCAGGCAAATTAAAAAAACAAAATATAAAAGTTTTTGTCAGACGTGGTGGTCCACATCAAAAAGAAGGACTTGCAATGATGAGAACATTTTTGCAAAAAGAAAGCTTATTTGGATCTGTTCACGGACCAGATGTGGTTTTGACCGCGCCCGTAAAAGAGGCACTGGATTATGTAGGTTAAAAAATTATGATTGATTTGGAAAAATTACAAAAAATAGACGCAAAAATAGTGACAGTAGGAAGCTATCCTGCTATTTTTCAGTCAATTCTTGACTTTGATTATATATCAGGCAAAAAAGAGCCAAGCATTAAAGCAATTATTGCTACAGGCCGCCGATATGAGAGATATTTTTGGGGAAGACGCGAGATTTTAATTCCAGTTTTTCCCGATACCCAGTCAATTTCTGACAAAACAAAAGAAAGCATTAATCTTTTTCTTAATGTTTCTTCAGCCAGAAGAGTTCTTAGCTCGACGAGTACGATTTTAAATACTCTTCCGAATATTTTGGGTGGGGTTGTGTTTGCCGAAGAAGTTCCTGAAAAACAGTCTTTGGAGCTTTATGAGCTTTGTCAAAAAACGGGTAAATTTATTATCGGTCCTTCTTCAGTTGGCCTTCTAATTCCAAACAAAATTAAACTGGGAGCAATAGGTGGTACGGACTATAGACAGCTTATTGAAGCAAACCTCTTTGAAAAAGGAAGTGTTGCTGTTTTTAGTGCATCAGGGGGTATGACAAACGAAATTATAAATATAGTAACAAGTCTGGGAAAAAGACTTTCTTTTTCAGTGCATTTTGGAGGAGACAGATTTCCAATTATACAGCCGGTTGACGCATTTAAATTGGCTGAAAACGACAAAAGTACAAAAACAATTGTTTATTATGGGGAGCTGGGAGGTATAGACGAGTACAAAATTGCCCAAATGCTTGAAAGTAAAAAAATTACAAAAACAGTCATTTGTTATATTGCGGGAACCATATCTGATCTTTTTGAAACTCCTCCTCAATTTGGGCACGCAAAAGCTATGGCTCAAAAAAATGAAGAGACGGCGCGAGCGAAAAGAGATGCGTTAAAACAAGCCGGAGCCAAAGTTGCTGAAAGTTTTTTAGAATTTGTTGAGATGATATCAGATATTCCTAAGGATTTTAAATCTGAAGATATGAAAGATGATATAATTAAAAATATGGATGACAGAACTCACGCTTTGGTTGCTTCAAGTATCTCAAAAGATGTTGACGGAAAAGTAATGGTTTTAGGAGAAGATTTGTTGAGTTTCTCAAAAACTCATTCATTTGCATATATCGTTTCTTCGCTGTTTTTGGGTAAAAAAGCAAAGTCTAAAGAATTTGAAGAATTTGTTGATTTTGTACTCCGGATTTTAGTTGATCACGGACCATATATGAGCGGTGCTGTTAATACTATCGTTACGGCTCGGGCTGGACGTGATTTGGTTTCTTCATTGGCGACTGGAATTTTGACTATTGGGCCTCGTTTTGGCGGAGCTATAAATGAAGCAGCAGGAAATTGGCTTGATGGGGCTTCAAGGAGTGTGAGCGCTTCTGATTTTGTGGAAGAATTTGCTACAGCTAAAAAATATATTTCAGGAATTGGACACAGAAAGTATAGAATTGATTTGCCTGATCCAAGAGTTGAAGAGCTTCTTAAATTTACAAAAAACCTTAAGGGAGAATATTCTAAATTCGCAAAAGAAGTTGAGAAAATAACGGTTGCTAAAAAAGGGAATTTAATTCTTAACGTTGACGGTGCAATTGCTGCGATTCTGCTTGATATACTTTCTGAAAAAGAAGGATATTCTCAAAAAGAGTTGAAGAAATTAGTTGATATAGAATTTTTTAACGCGTTATTCGTACTTTCTCGCTCGGTTGGCTTTATAAGTCATTTTTTAGACCAAAAAAGAATTGACGAAGGCCTTTTTAGACTTACTGAAGAACAGGTTGCAGACGCAACGCTTGATTCTTAACTTCTTTTGTGTCCATAATGTATAGATGAGTAAAAAAGAATTATTTTGGACTCTTGAAATTTTATTTTTAACCCCTCTTGCTATATTTTGGCTTGGAGTGATGACAAAGTTATTGACCGGCTCGAATTTAATAACAAATATGGTAGTTGGGCAGCCATACCAGCTAATTCGTATGTTTATAGTAACAATTATACTCCCAATTCTTGCAGTTTGGTATGCAACTGATTTTCTTAAAACAAATAAAAAAGGAAAGAGTGCGCTTTACGCAAGGATAATTGTGGTTGTTGGAATAACTTCACTTGGTGTCTCTCTTTTTAGTCTTTTTGTAAAGTAAAATTGTACTAAATTACTTGCTTCTTAGTCTTAAATCTCATAAAATACCCTCATGACTGTTCACAGAGACTTTAATTTAAGTGAATTTCTTTGGTATAAAATCGGGGGAAAAACGCGATTTTTGATTGATGTGCAGAACAAGCAGGATTTGAAAGACGCCTTTGATTTTATTAAAAAAGAAAAGGTCAAAAATATTTTTTTTCTTGGTTTTGGAAGCAATTTAATTTTTTCAGATAACTATTTTGATGGTGTTGTAATTCGTTTTGTCGTACCCAAAAAAGAGGCGACAATTTTGGTAAAAGAAAATGTGGTTGAGGCTTTAGCGGGAGTGGATTTAGATGATGTAATACAATTTGCCTTCATACACAAGCTTTTGGGGCTTGAATGGGCTGGTGGACTTCCAGGGACTGTTGGGGCTGCAATTCGGGGAAATGTAGGCGCTTTTGGTGGTGAAATAAAAGACAGTGTTAAAGAAGTTGAGGTAGCTGAAATTCAAGGCAGTAAATTAAAATTTAAAAAGTTAAAAAGATTTGAGTTAAAATTTTCTTACCGCGACTCACTAGTAAAAAAGAAAAAAATGATTGTCTTATCTGCTCAATTTAGGCTTAAGCCAACTGATTTTGAGGGTATAAGAAAGGCAAATCAGACCTATCTTAATAATAAAGAATATAGAAAAAGGCGGCATCCTCTTGAGCTCCCAAATTGTGGAAGCGTTTTTAAAAACGTTACTGAAAAAGAAAACGTAAAAAAAGTTCTTGAAATTTTCCCTGATATAAAAGATAAAGTGAAACGCGATTGGCACGGTAAAGTGAGTATGGGGTATTTGATAAAAAGATTGGATTTTTCTGAATTTCAGATTGGGCAGGCACAAGTGAGCCCCAAACATTGTAATTTTATAGTCAATTTAGGAGGAGCAAAGTCATCTGACGTTTTGGCTATAATTGAGAAAATTCAAGAAAAATTTCAAGAACTTTTCGGATTTACACCAGAGGTAGAGCCGGAAATAGTTAGCTAATCTTCTTAACCTCAAAAATCTTAATCCCAGAAGGGGTTTGAATTTGCGCTTTGTCTCCAGCCTTTTTTCCAAGAAGTGTTTTTCCAATTGGAGAATATTCAGAAATATGATTTTCTCCAGGGTTGGCTTCTGTTGCTCCGACAATTGTAAATTCTCGTTCTGTTTTGCCGTCACTTACAACAACTTTACTTCCAATTCCAACAATGTCTTTTGGGGGCGTTGTAATCTCAGCCCTTTTTATCTGGTTTTTAAGTCTTCTTAGACTACTGTCAATTCCGCGAAGCCGTCCCTTGGCAGCCGTATAAAGCCCGTTTTCAGATAAATCTCCCATAGCACGTGCTTCAGAAAGCGTTGCGACCGCAGCTTTTCGAGAGGCAAGTATTTCATCGTACTCTTTTTGGATTTTCTCAAATCCTTCTTTTGTAAAATGTATTCTGTTGTTGCGCATTCTCAAAAGAGATGCAATTTTTAATTTACGTTGATTCATGATTCTTTGAAAGACAAAGAAGTTTTACTTCATTTTGGCTTTTTGAAAAAAAACAAAAGAGGCTTTGCCTCATTTTGGCTGATTATCTAGACTTCTCCATAATATCATAGAAGCATAAGTTCTGAATGGCGACCATTTTTTTGTAATTTTTAAAAGTTGTTTTTCGGTCGGCTTATTTTTTAATTTATAAAGTTTTTGAATAGCATTTCGCAGACCTAAATCGCCGTTTGAAAAAATATCAGGGCGTCCCAAATGAAACATCAAAAACATTTCAATCGTCCACAGTCCAATTCCTTTCACTTTTATTAATTGAATAGATATTTCTTCGTCAGGTAAGCTTTCAAGGTTGTTTAAGTTTATTTCCTTTGATTTTACTTTCTCCGAAAGGTCTTTAAGGTATTTTATTTTCTGAAATGAAAGTCCAACTCCTCGTAATTTTTCATCAGAAGTTTTAAGAATCTTTTGTGGAGTTATCTGATTTTTAAGTAGAGCTTCAAATCTTCCATAAATTGTAGCGGCTGCTTTGACTGATAATTGTTGCCCAACAATTGAGCGGGTTAAGCGCACGAAAGGATCTTTGTATACTTGCAGTTCTATTACTTTTATTTTGCTTGCTGCTTCAAATAAAATAGGGTCAGTTTTTTTGAAATGATTTAGGGCGTTTTTATACATATATTTTCTTTTTCTTTTGTACGGACAAAAGAAACAAAAACCGCTCACCGTTTTTGCTTCAAACTTTCGTTTCTCGTTTCCTTAACGGGGGAAACCCTCCCCCAACAACAATTCGTTGTGGCTCCCCCTGTTGCGGTCGCTTGAAACTCAAGTGTTACGCAAAAAATGGTGAGATTAAAAAGACGTTTGCCAAAGACCAACGACTAATCACCATGTAAACAATGGACCTATTATATAATGTTATTGTGAAACTTTATACCATAGGACACTCGACGAGACCAATAGACGCGTTTGTAAAAATTTTAAAACCATATGAAATTGAAATATTAGTTGACATAAGAACAATTCCAAAATCACGCCATAATCCGCAATTTGAAGAGAATAATCTTGAAAATTCACTTATAGAAAGCGGGATTGGATATATTTACATGAAAGACTTGGGGGGACTTCGAAATCCGGCAAAAGACTCTAAGAATTTAGAATGGAGAAATACATCTTTTCGCGGCTTTGCTGATTACATGGGTACAGACGAGTTTGAAAATGCAATTAATAAACTTAAAGATATTGCCGGCAGTCATAAAACCGTCATTATGTGTGCTGAAGCACTTCCTTGGCGGTGTCATAGAAATTTGATAGCCGACGCATTAGTGGTCCAAAAATGGAAAGTTGTTCATCTAATGACTGATAAAATTTCAAATGAGCATCGTTTAACGGAATTTTTAAAAGTGGCTAGTGGAAAATGTACTTATCCTAAAAAGTAAGTTTTTGAAATTCAAAAATAAATAAATTGAGAATGTTATTGTGTTCCAATAATTATATAAGCATCAGCTGGATCTTCTGAATTAAGGTCGGCTGAAGTTGAGCCAACGGTGTAGTTACCAGCCATATCTTTTTTCAAAAGATCAAGATAATCACTTTTAGCTTTTTTTATCTGTATCTCGGTTTTTACAAAATCAAAATTGTCAGCATTTCCTATTTGGATTACGTTGTAACCAAGTTTTTCAAAAAAATCAGAGGCTTTTTTGCTGGCTCCGTCCTCCCCATTGCCATTAAATATGTGAATTGATAATTCTGCTCTGGCCAATTTTGATTCTTCTACCGTCGGAGTTGGGGTTGGAGTTTCTGTTGGAGTTGGTGAAGATGTTTGAATGCTAGCTGTTTGTTGATTTTCTACCGTTCGGCTTCCTCCAAAAAGCCTAATAATTCCAAACAAAAGCAGGGCAATTATAAATACTGCTCCTACGAGGACAAGATAAGGTTTTGCTCCTCGAGGCCTTTGATTTCCATTTCTATCTTCAAGATTTGGAGGGGGCATAAATGAGGTTGTAGAATGGTCATTTTCCATAAAGTTATATTACCACCAAATTAATATTTTGCAAATCTGAAACTATTTAAAAATTTAGACAAAAATGTTATTGTAAGTATACAAATGAATAAAACTTTACTAGTTATAATTGTCTCAATAATTTTAGTATCTGGTTATTTGATTTTCTTTAAGCCAAAAACAAACGATTCTCCAACATCCCAAGATAGCGCTCAACAGCAATTCGAAACAGTCGAGACAACAAATTACAAGCCTTTTACAAAAAGTGAATATGACACGGCTTTGGCTTCAAATAAAGTTGTTCTGCTAAGTTTTTACGCTAATTGGTGTCCTATTTGCAGGGCCGAGGATCCGGATTTAATTGCAGGATTTAAAGAATTTGAAGAGAAAAACTTAATTGGATTTAGAGTCAATTTTAACGATACCGATACAGATGAATTTGAAAAAAAACTTGCAAAGGACTTTAGAGTGCCATATCAGCACACAAAAATATTTCTTAAAAACGGCCAAGAAGTAGCAAGATTTACAGATCAATGGACCAAAGAGGATTTTATAAAAGAAGTAGGCAGTATACTTTCACAATGACAGTTCTTTTAATTTTTGCCTTTCTTTCGGGACTGGTTACTATATTTGCCCCATGCATATGGCCGCTTTTACCAATAGTTCTTTCTTCATCGGCAATAGGTCGCGGACACAGACGGCCTCTTGGAATAACGCTTGGAATATTAATTTCTTTTGGACTTTTGACTTTGTCTATTTCCTACTTGGTAAGAGCATTTGATTTTGACCCTGAGATTTTTAGATATATTGCGGTCGTAATTCTTATTATTTTGGGACTTATTTTAATTGTTCCGTTTTTTTCAAGAGTTGTTGAAGGATTTGTTAGTAGAATTGCCGGAAGATTTGGAAATCCTGGCATTCAAAATAATGATTTTTTACCAGGGTTTCTTACGGGTCTTTCACTTGGTGTTGTATGGACACCTTGTGCTGGTCCAATTCTTGCAACAATCGCAACGCTTTCTGCAACAAGAAATCTGAATATTGAAATTATTCTTGTGACCCTCGTTTATCTTATTGGTGTGGGAATTCCGCTTTTCTTTTTTGCCTATGCGGGACAACGAATTATTAGTAAAACAAGACTGTTTAATAAATATACGGGAGTAGCTCAAAAAATATTTGGAGTAATAATTTTGCTTACAGCGCTTCTTATTTTTACAAATTATGACAAATTTCTTCAAGCAAAATTACTCGATGCTTTCCCTTCTTATGCAACTTTTCTAAATGATCTTGAGGGTAATGATGTTGTTAAAAAAGAACTTAATAATATAAAGAATAATAATGTCGAGAACGAATTTGAGAATAATGATTTATTCAATCAGAATATTAAAGCTCCTGAATTTGTTGGCATTACAAATTGGCTGAATACTCAAAAGCCGCTTTTGCTTTCAGAGCTGAGAGGGAAAGCTGTTTTGATTGATTTTTGGACTTATACGTGCATAAATTGCATAAGAACTCTTCCTCATGTTGTCAGCTGGTACGAAAACTACAAAGATCGCGGGCTTGTCGTGATAGGAGTGCATACTCCCGAATTTGAGTTTGAGAAAAAAACGGAAAATGTAGAAAATGCGCTGAAGCAATACAAAATTAACTATCCGGTTGCGCAAGACAATAATTACGGTACTTGGAATGCTTACTCAAATCAATATTGGCCTGCGAAATATCTGATTGATAAAAACGGATTTGTTAGACGCGTGCATTTTGGAGAAGGCGAATATAAAGAAACAGAACTTGCTATACAAAAACTTTTGGGTATTAGTGATGAAACAAGCGAAATGCCTGATATGACACCAACGACCAGAAATACGCCCGAAGCGTATTTAGGGTTTTTGAGGATGAATTTATTTTATCCCAATGGAGCTATTTCAAACGGAACGCACGATTTGACGTTGTCAAAAAATATATCTTTGAACTATTTTAGTCTTGGTGGTAAGTGGGAAGTGGCAAACGAATATTCTAAGACGATGCAAAATTCAGTTTTGGAATATCACTTCATCGCAAAGAACGTTTATTTAGTCATGAGGCCGGGAATAAATAAAAGTGCTAAGGTGAAAGTTTTTCTTGACGGAAAGCCTGTTGATAGTTTAAATGCAGGCGTGGATGTCAGCAGTGGCATTGTAATAGTAGATAAAGACAGGCTTTATGAGCTTGTCAATTTAGATAGTCAAGAGGAACACACTTTAAGATTGGAATTTGAAACAAGCGGCGTTGAGGTATTTGCATTCACATTTGGATAATGCGTTTTCCCCTCTTGACGAAATGTTTTGGGATATGGTATTATTCATTCACACCTAAAAAGGGTGTTTTTCTTTGTTTAAAATTAAAACAATATGGCAAAATTTGACAGAACAAAACCACATATAAATATTGGAACCATCGGTCACGTTGATCACGGCAAGACGACTTTGACTGCTGCAATAACAACCGTGCTTGCAAAGCAAGGAATGGCAGAAGCAAGATCATATGCTGAGATTGATAATGCACCTGAAGAGAGAGAGCGTGGAGTTACGATTAACATTTCCCACCAAGAATATGAAACCGCAAAAAGACATTATGCTCATATTGATGCTCCAGGACACGCAGATTACGTAAAAAACATGATAACAGGAGCTGCTCAAATGGACGGCGCAATTTTAGTCGTTTCAGCAGCAGACGGCCCAATGCCTCAAACTCGAGAACACATTCTATTAGCTCGTCAAGTTGGAGTGCCTTCAGTTGTTGTATTTCTTAATAAAGTTGATATGGTGCAAGATCCAGAGCTTTTGGAATTGGTTGAAATGGAAGTGCGTGAACTTTTGACAAAATATCAATACCCAGGAGATGAAGTGCCTATAATTCGTGGGTCGGCTCTAAAAGCTCTAGAAGGAGACGCAGAAGCTGAAAAACAAATTTTAGAGTTAATGGAAAAAGTTGATGAGTATATTCCAACTCCAGTTCGTGAAACAGACAAACCATTCTTAATGCCTGTTGAAGACGTTTTCTCAATTAAAGGACGTGGAACTGTTGTAACAGGAAGAGTTGAGCGTGGAATGGTAAAAATTAATGAAACTCTTGAGGTTGTTGGAATAAAACCAACTCGAGAAACAGTTGTTACCGGAGTTGAGATGTTTCGAAAACAACTTGATGAGGGACAGGCTGGAGATAACGTAGGACTTTTGCTTCGTGGAATTGAAAAAGAAGACGTTGAGCGAGGACAAGTACTTGCAAAGCCAAAGAGTATTACTCCACACACAGAATTTGAAGCTGAAATTTATGTTCTTGCAAAAGAAGAAGGTGGACGCCACACACCATTTTTCCCAGGCTACAGACCACAATTTTATATCAGAACAACTGATGTAACTGGTGAAATAAAGCTTAAAGAAGGCGTTGAGATGGTTATGCCAGGAGATAACACAGTTATGACTGCAAAACTAATTGTACCTATTGCTCTCGAAGAGGGAATGAGATTTGCTATCCGTGAAGGTGGCAAGACAGTAGGAGCAGGTGTTATTACAAAAGTAATAGCATAATAGTTAACTCGCACATTTTACAACTTGAATTAAATAATAGGTCTTGAACCTGCTTCTTGTTGTAAGCAGGTTTTTTTGTATTAAAATAGAAATATATTAAATAAACTAAAATAATATGGCAACAAAAGGAAGAATCAGAGTAAGGCTTAAAAGTTATGATCCAAGAATAATTGACGCAACAAGTCAACAAATTCTTGATACTGTTATAAGAACTGGGGCAAAAATAGTTGGTCCGGTGCCTTTACCTACGCAAAGAAGTTTGTTTGTTGTGAATAAATCTCCATTTATAGATAAAGACGCAAGAGAGCATTTTGAGCTTAAAACCCACAAGAGACTGATTGATATTATTGCGCCCACGGATGGTACTATTGAGAGCCTAATTCACCTTGATTTACCAGCGGGAGTGGATGTCGAGATTAAGATGTAACCAGATCTCATTATTTTTTCTTCAAATCTTACAATTTTTATACCATTTATCTTTATTCCAGTTTTTTTATTGAGGTTAAGACGTAGTAGTTTTGAGGTGTTTTCTAAATTCTAATATTGCGCTTCTCATATATTCGCTTATTCCATCAGTATATTTGTATAAATTATCAAAATTTATCCATTCAAATTCAGAATGTTCATCGCTTAACGTAACGTTTCCTGCATGATTGATACGACAAAGATAAAAAGTCTCTATGAATTCTATCCCCTTTTCATGCCTAGCAAAACTTTTCTTATGGGACACCTGTACAATTTCAACATCCATCCCACATTCTTCAAGAAGCTCTCTTAGGAGTCCTTCTTCTGATGTTTCTTTTTTTTCAACTTTTCCGCCTGGGAGTTCCCAAAAACCTGGTAAAAAAGTATCATTTGCAGAACGTTTGACAAGCAAGAACTTTTTGTCGGGTCTTATTATCAATCCCGTCGATAGAAAGAGTTTTTTCATCGTTGATGATTATACCAGATTTATATTGCATTTGAATTCAAAACAGTATATAATATTTGCTACATGTTGAGCATGTTTTCAGAGGTGATGATTGCTACATAATTGAGTTGTTTTTGGGCATAGGCCCAAATATTTTAAGACGACTCAGTGAGTCGTTTTTTTATTGTCTCAAGAAAACTTAGGTCTAAATTCTTTATAAAATGAATATCACGGCATTAATCGGTAAAAAAATGGATCAAACTCAAGGGTTTCTTGAGGACGGTACTCGTGTTCCGGTTTCAAGCGTCTGGCTTGATAAAAACATAATTTCGCAGATAAAATCTGAGCAAAAGGAAAAATATAATGCTATCAAGCTTGGATTTGGCACAAAGACAAAGCCAAACAAACCAGAAAAAGGGGAAGCCAAAAAATCGGGACTTAAGGCTGCCCCTAATTTCTTAAGAGAAGTTAGGGTTGATAATGTTGAAGGATTTGAAAATGCACAGGAAATATCAGCATCAGAAGTTTTTGAGCCTGGTGATTTAGTAGACATCACAGGAGTATCAAAAGGTAAGGGCTACGCGGGAGTGGTAAAAAGATACCATTTCAAAGGTGGGCCAAAAACTCATGGACAATCAGATAGACATAGGGCTCCAGGATCAATTGGATCAGGAACAACTCCTGGGCGCGTTTATAAAGGTAAAAAAATGGCAGGGCGCATGGGTAACGAGCAAGTTACAATAAAAAACCTTGAAATTTTAAGCATAAACGAGGAAACAGTTTTAGTAAGAGGATTAATTCCGGGAGTTAAAGGCGGAATTATTTTTATTAAAAAAGCTGGCAAAAATAAAAAATTTATTCCCCTATTCTCAGATAAAAAAGAAGAAGAAATTGTCAACGAAATAGCTTCTGAGGCAGTGCAGGATCAGGCACAAGAATCTGAAGAGGTTTCAAACGAAGAAGGAAAAGCTGAAGATAAAATAGAGGTAGCTAAAGATGATTCTACACAGGGTAAAAATGAAGATAGTGCAGAAAATAAAAGCGAAGATGCAAAAGATGAAGAAGTTGTTTCTGAGAATAAAGTAATCGAAGATGAGATAGAAGGCGAGAAGAATGAGGAGCCTTCTGAAGATAAACCTATGGAGGATAAAGAAAATGGTTAAAAAAAACGTAGATACACAATTAAAGTCCAATTTGTCTGTGGATAAAAAAGTAAAAAAGACCGAAAAAATACCTTCAAAGCAGTCAGGATTTGTTTTGTCAGTTTTGGGCAAGGGTGGTAAGAAAGTAGGAACGGTTACGCTTCCAAAAGAAATTTTTGGAGAAACTCCAAATGAAGCTTTGGTGGCTCAGGCCATTCGTGTTTATCTCGCAAATCAAAGAATTGGTGGGGCTTCAACAAAAACGAGGGGTGAGGTAAGAGGATCGACTAAGAAGATTTATCGCCAAAAAGGCACAGGGCGTGCGAGACATGGTGCAATTACTGCTCCTTTGTTTGTGGGTGGAGGAATAACATTTGGACCAAGAACAAGAGATTTTTCCTTGAAATTGTCAAAAAGAATGAAGAGAAAAGCTTTGTTTAGTGTGCTTTCTTCAAAATTCCAAAATGAAAAAATATTGGTTATCGACTCTTCTTTTATAGAAGGAAAAACAAAAAATGCTATGGGAATTCTTAAAGACATAAATGTTATGAACAAAAAAAATAATGCTGATAAGGTTTTATTTGTTTCACTAGTAAATGGCGATATTAAAAGAGCTTTTAAAAATATTAAGGGCGTAATAATCGAAAGCCCTGAGCTGCTCAATACATATGAGGTATTGAATAGCAACTATCTAGTTTTCGATAAAGATTCAGTTGATACAATTTCTGAGAGTTTTTTAGAAAAAGAGAAAAAGGAAATAAATTAATATGAGAAGCGGAGATTTTATAATTAAACCTTTAATAAGCGAACATTCCTTGAAGGAAATAAATGAAAATGGACGCTTTACCTTTGTTGTTAAAAGAAGCGCTACGAAGGACGATATAAAAATGGAGGTTGAGAAGCTTTTTAAGGTGAATGTGCTGCGTGTTTATACGTCTTATGTAAAAGGGACAAAAACCAGAAGCACAAAGACAGGAAGAAAGACGATTGATACAACTTATAAAAAGGCCCGTGTAAAATTAGCAAAAGATCAGAAAATAGACATTTTTGAAGTAAAAAGCTAAAGTTTTTAGCCTAAGCAAAGGGAATATTTAATGAAAAAATTAAGACAAATATTAAAAAAACAATCTGGAAGAGATGCTACGGGTGCAGTATCTGTTAGGCATCAAGGTGGACGTCACAAAAGGTTTTATAGGCCTATTGATTTTAAGCGTGATAAATTTGATATAGAGGGAGTTGTTGAGGCGATAGAATATGACCCTAATAGGTCTTCTGATATAGCGTTAATTTTTTATAAAGATGGGGAGAAAAGGTATATTTTAAGCCCTTTGGACTTAAAGGTGGGAGATAAGGTTATGTCTGGACAAAACGTGGAAATAAAAACAGGTAATGCAATGCCTTTGATTAAGATTCCAGTAGGAACCCCTATTCATAATCTTGAACTGACGCCAGGGAGTGGTGGGCAGATAGCAAGGTCAGCTGGTAATCAGGCATTTATTGTTACACGCGAAGACGATCATGTTCATGTTAAAATGCCATCAAGTGAAGTAAGGAAGATTTTAAGCAAAAATTATGCTACTATTGGACAGCTCGGAAAAATTGATTGGAAAGATAGGGTCTTGGGCAAAGCAGGGGCTTCTAGGCGCCGCGGAATACGACCTACTGTTAGAGGTGTTGCTATGAATCCATCGTCTCATCCTCATGGAGGAGGAGAAGGAAGAAGCGGAGTCGGTATGAAGCATCCAAAGACTTTTGCAGGGCGCCCAGCAGTTGGAAACACAAGGTCTAAGAAGAAATATTCGAATAAACACATAATAAGAAAGAGAAACGTTAAATAAGTAAAACTTTTCTGTGAATAAACAAAGTTTTTGCGAATAAGCAGGAGCTTGTTAAAAAAATAAATATGAGTAGATCACTTAAAAAAGGACCATTAATTGACGAAAAATTACTAAAAAAAGTAATGAGTCAAAAGCAGTTAGGAGCTAAAGCTCCAATTAAAACATGGGCAAGGTCTTGTCAAATTCCTCCTGAGTTTGTAGGCCACGAGTTTTTAGTGCACAACGGAAAAAATCATATTTCTGTTAGAGTGAATGAGGCTATGGTTGGTCATAGACTTGGGGAATTTTCGCCAACTAGAGTTTTCCGTGGACACGGTCGAATTGTTTCAAGAGAAGTATCAAAAACTTAAACTATGGAATATATTGCTGAGAGTAAAAATATAAAAATGACACCTAGAAAGGTTCGATTGGTAGCAGATGCTGTAAAGCGAAGTAACGGGCAGATTAGTTCTGTTTTGTCAGCGCTAGTGCTTACTAATAAAAGAGCGGCAACGCCTTTAAAAAAGGCAATTGATAGTGCTATTGCTAATGCGATTAACAATTTTAAGGCAAAAAAAGAAGATCTCATTCTCAAGAACATTATTGTCAGCGAAGGAATAGTTTATAAAAGATTTCGCTACGCTGGAAGAGGGAGAACAAGGCCTTATAAAAAGAAGACAAGTCATATAAGAGTAGTTTTGGAAGATAAAATGAAAAAGGAAGAAAAAATTATGAAAAAAATAGAAGTAAAAAAAGAAAAGGAGGAGAAGAAATAGATTGTATGCTTAACTCATTCGCCTAGCGGTGAACGATCTTTAACATATTTTTATTCACTTCGATAACAAAAAAATGGGACAAAAAGTAAATCCGATAGCATTAAGACTTGGTATACATCATGGATTTAAAAGCGTAGGTTTTTATTCCAAAAAGCAGTATGCAAAGACAGTATTGCAGGATATAAAAATAAGAGAAAAACTGTTTCAGAGATTGAAAAAAGCTGGGATAGGAGATGTAATCATTGAAAGATCTGTGAACAGTATTAAAATAACAATTTATGTTGTGAGGCCAGGAATCGTAATTGGCAGAGGAGGATCGGGACTTGAAGAACTAAAAAAAGGCATAGTTGAAATGTTTAAAGATGGAGGAAGTGATGACACTAATGTTAAAAAAACTGAGCTAAAAGTAGAGCCCATAAAAGAGCCAAATCTTAATGCTCAGCTTGTAGCGACGAATATTGCAGACCTTTTAATTAGAAGAATGCCACATAGAAGAATTATAAAGCAGTCAAGCGAGAGAGTTATGGGCAGTGGGGCAAGAGGAGTGAGGATTGTTTTGTCGGGAAGAATTGGGGGAGCAGAAATAGGAAGAAAAGAAAGATTGCAGGTTGGAAAAGTTTCGCTTTCAACAATTCGTGAAGATATTGATTATGCTCAGGTTCCAGCATTAACAAAAAGTGGATATGTCGGAGTAAAAGTTTGGATAAATCGTTAAGTAAAGCTCGTTTTTTTCTCGAGCTAAAAAATAAATTATGTTAACACCAAGAAGATCAAAATATAGAAAACAATTTAAGCCTAAAGTAGAAGGTAAGGTAGCATTTAGAGGTGTTGCATTGTCTTTTGGAGAATTTGGCTTGAGAGCTGAAGAATCGGGTAATATTTCAAGTCGTCAAATAGAAGCAGCAAGAAAAGCAATTACTCATTTTACAAAAAGAGGAGGAAGGGTTTGGATTAGAATATTTCCAGATAGACCAATTACAAAAAAGCCTCCGGAAACAAGAATGGGTGGAGGAAAAGGAGATTTATTTGAATATGTCGCTCCTGTTAAAATTGGACGAATAATATTTGAGCTAGGTGGACTTGATGAGGAGACAGCGCGTGAAGCTTTGAGGCTCGCATCTCATAAGCTTTCAGTAAAAAGTACATTTTTAAAAAGACAGGAATTTTAAATTATGAAAAAACTAGAATTAGGCGAATTAAAAAATAAAACTAAGGAAGAGTTAGTAGAAAAAATTAAAATTTTGAAAGAGGATATTTTAAAATTAAGCTTTGACATAAGGTTAGGGCGAGAAAAAAATACTGCTAAAATCAGGAACATGAAAAAAGACGTTGCAAGGATGTTGATGACATTAGCAGGAATAAAAAATGCAAAAATTAAAAAGGATATTAAGGATGAAAGCAAGAAGGAGGTAGAAGTTGCTGTTAAGGCAGCATAAAAACTAATATGGCATTAAAAACATTAACTGGAAAAGTAGTTTCAAACAAAATGAACAGCACTGTTGTTGTTGAGGTATCGCGTAGGGTTCAACATCCTATTTATAAAAAAATGCTTAAAAAAATCAAACGATTTAAGGCGAGCACAAATGGCTTGGAAGTTGCAGAGGGAGTGATAGTAAAAATTCAGCAAACAAGACCAATGAGCTCTAGCGTGAGATTCAAGGTGGTCGAAGTTTTGAAAGGAGGGTTGAGCTAATCATGGTACAGCACAGAACAATGCTTAATGTGGCAGACAATACAGGGGTAAAACAGCTCATGGTAATTCAGGTGTATGGGGGAACTACCAGAAAAAAGACCCGAAGGAAGGGTGAAATTGGCGATATTTTAGGTTGTATTGTGAAAAAAGTTTTACCTAACACACAGTATAAAAAAGGGGATATTGTAAAAACAGTTTTAGTCAGGGCAAAAAAAGAGTTGAGGAGAAAAGACGGAACTTTCGTAAGGTTTTCTGAAAATGCCGCAGTTGTCATTGAGAATGAAAAAACGAAAGCACCTATGGGGACGAGAATTTTCGGTCCTGTTGCTCGAGAAATAAAAGAAAGAGGATACGCAAAAATTGCGAGCCTTGCCAAGAATGTAGTTTAGATAAAGGAATTATATGAAATTAAAAAAAGGCGACAACGTAAAAGTTTTAATCGGAAAAGATAAAGGCAAAGAGGGAAAGATCCTGAGGGTTTTGCCGACTCTAGACCGTGTTTTGGTTGAAGGAGTAAATAAATTTAAAAGACACTTTAAGTCAAAATCAGGACAAGAAAAAAGCGAAATTATAGAGATAACAAAGGCCCTTAAAGCCTCAAAAGTTGCTTTTGTTTGTCCAAAATGTAAAAAATCGGCCAGGATTGGATTTATCTTTAAAAATGATAAAAAGTTGAGAATTTGCAAAAAATGCAAAGCGGAGGTATAGAGCTATATGAAAGTACAAGCGTCAATAAAAAAAAGGTGTTTAAAATGCAAGATTACAAGAAGAAGAGGAAGGCTTTACGTGATTTGTGAGAATCCAAGACATAAGCAAAGACAGGGATAAATATTGCTTTTTTGATAAAACAGATAAAAAAGAAAATTATGGCAAACTTTAAACAAACATTTGAAAAAGAAATTGTTAAAAAACTTCAAGATAAATTGAAGATTGAGAATCCTATGGCCGTGCCAAGATTAACTAAAATTGTGATAAATGAAAGCACAAAGGAGTTTCTTTCAGATAAGAAAAATATGGAGAAAGCTCGTGAGGAGTTAGCGTTGATTTCTGGTCAAAAACCAAAAACAGCCAAGGCGCGAATTTCAGTTGCGACTTTTAAACTACGCGCGGGAGATGAAATAGGATTGAGCGTAACCTTGAGAGGAAAGAGAATGTATGATTTTTTCGAAAAACTTGTTACAATAGTCTTTCCTCGAGTTAAAGATTTCACTGGGATAGATGATAAAGCTTTTGATGGTCGAGGAAATTTAAGCATAGGATTTACTGAAAGTACAGTTTTTCTTGAAATAGATCCGGGGAAAGTTGATAAAGTAAGATCCTTGCAAATGACTTTGGTAACTAATGCTGGAGATAATAAAAAAGCAAAGACATTATTTGAAGAAATGGGATTCCCTTTTAAAAAAGAGGAAGTAGCGAAATAAATTTAAAATATGGCAAAGAAATCAAGCATAGTAAAATTTAATAAAAAACAAAAATTTAAAACCCGTGAGGTAAATAGGTGCTCGTTGTGCGGGAGAGCGCGGGCATACTATAGACTTTTTGGTCTTTGTAGAATTTGCTTTAGAGAAAGAGCATTGAAAGGAGAGTTGCCTGGAGTAAAAAAGGCAAGTTGGTAATATGAATTATCCTATTGGAGATTTTTTAATAAGAATAAAAAACGCATATTTAGCGAGACAAAAAAGCGTTAATGCACCTTTTAGTAAAGGGATTATGACTATTGCAAAAATTTTGCAAGAAGAAAATTATGTAAAAACAGTAAAAGAAACAGAAGAAGAAGGTAAAAAATTTGTTTCAATGGAGCTTCTCTATAATGAAGGTAATCCAGCGGTTAATGATATTAAAATTATCTCAAAGCCATCAGTTCATTATTATATGAATAAGAATAAAATTAAAAGCTCAATTAAAAGTTATGGAATAGGAATAGTATCAACAAGTAAGGGCGTTATGACATCTAGAAATGCACAAAAAAATGGAGTTGGAGGAGAGTTAATCTGTCAAATATTTTAACTTTTTAATTTAAAAAGTCTGAATTATGTCAAACATTGGAAAACAACCAGTACAATTAATTGAAGGAGTAAGTCTAAGAATAGATGGTCAAAAAGTTATTGTTAACGGGCCGAAGGGAGAGCTTGAGACAAAAATCATAAGAGGAATCAATGTCGAAGTTAAAGATAATATGATAGTTGTAACAAAAAAATATGAAAGCCATGACCTGAAGAAATTCCATGGTCTAATGCGTGCTTTGATTGCCAATATGGTGAAGGGGGTCTCGGTGGGGTTTGAGAAGAAGCTTGTCTTGTCGGGTGTTGGATATAGAGCAAAGATGGAAGGGAAAGATTTGGTTTTGAATGTCGGGTTTGCAAATGCAGTGAAGCTTGTACCGATTGAGGGTTCGAGCATCACGGTTGCTGACAATTCCATAACCGTAAGTGGGATTGATAAGCAAACCGTTGGAGATATGGCAGACAGCATCAGAAAGATAAGGGTCCCCGATCCGTATAAAGGAAAAGGTATCAAGTATGATGGAGAAAAGTTGAGAAAGAAAGTCGGTAAAGCCGCAAAAGCAGTAGGAGCTGGAGCATAATGAAAAGTGATCTTTTAAAAAAACAACGAAAAATAAGAAGAACAAACAGGATAAGGGGCAAAATATTGTCCTTGAAGTCTAGGGCAAGACTTACAGTTTTTCGATCTAATAAGCATATTTATGGGCAGATTATTGATGATGTAAATGCTAAAACTTTAGTTGCGGTCGACGATACAAAAATAAAAGTTGAAAAAAAGACAAAAGTTGCCATCGCGCAAGAAGTGGGAGAAGCTTTAGCTGAGGCAGCAAAAAGCAAAAAGATAAAGACTGTTGTCTTTGATAAAGGAAGCTACAGGTATCATGGGCGTGTTAAAGCTTTGGCACAGGGTGCAAGAAAGGGAGGTTTAGAATTTTAAAATGGAAAATAATATATTAACAGAAAATGAGAAATTTGAGGAAAAAGTTATTGAAATTAAAAGAGTTTCAAAAAAAACAAAAGGTGGAAATAAGATGAGATTTACAGCCCTTGTTGTTATTGGGAACGGGAAAGGTAGAATGGGATTGGGTCTTGGTAAATCAAATGACGTACCATCTGCTATTACAAAAGCAATTTCTACAGCAAAAAAGAAATTAATTAATGTTCCAATAATAAATGATAGCATCGCCCATCCCATTGTTCTGAAAGATGGAGCTGCTAGAGTTATGCTTAAACCAGCACCTAAAGGAACTGGGATTATTGCAGGTGGAGCAGTTAGAAGTGTGGTTGAGGTTGCGGGAATTAAAAATATTTCATCAAAAATATTAGGATCAAACAATAAAGCAGGAAATGTTCATGCAACCTTTAAAGCATTAAAAGCATTAGGACTCTACAAGAGGATAAAATAATTATGCAACTTAACAGTCTCGCTAAAATTACAGATAATAGAGCAAAACGCGTTGGAAGAGGCCATGGTTCTGGACGTGGAAAAACTTCAGGAAGAGGAACAAAAGGACAAAAAGCAAAACGAAATATCCCTTTGTATTTTGAAGGTGGAGCTGTCCCGCTTACAAAAAGATTACCTTTTTTGAAGGGAAAAGGAAGAAACAGACGAGTGAACCCTAATCCCATTGTTATAAATGTGGGGGATTTGAATAAATTTTCGGCAAGAACAAATGTAGATTTGGATGCCGTAATCAAAATGGGACTCGTTGATAAAAAATATGCGACAAACAATGGTGTAAAAATTCTCGGAAACGGAACGCTGTCAATATCTTTGAATGTAAATCTTCCTGTATCAAAAACTGCAAAAACAAAAATAGAAAGTGCAAAAGGAACTGTCGGATCTGAGTAGAGTTATTTTTTGCGATAATCTCAATTTATGAACGTATTTTTAAACGTTTTTAAGCATAGTTTTAAAGATAGAGAAACAAGAAAAAAAATCATTATAGTTTTAGCTCTTTTTCTTGTTTTTAGGTTTTTTGCACACATTCCTGTTTCAGGTGTCAATATTGAACAGTTAAAATCCCTCTTCT
>Ga0210057_1001059_pt1 | contig 43094 bp, 43 predicted proteins | sample CryGeyCG2114_010_2_FD_183968 | JGI IMG/M metagenome (GOLD analysis project Ga0210057, IMG submission 183968) | Groundwater microbial communities from aquifer - Crystal Geyser CG10_big_fil_rev_8/21/14_0.10 (SPAdes) (version 2) | ecosystem: Environmental > Aquatic > Deep subsurface > Groundwater ... | reverse complement strand
GATGTTGCTGAAACTTTGCAATTTGTTCACTTGAAAATACTGTCCTCATATTCTTTTGTTAATGATTAATTCTAACAAAAGAAGCAGTGGATTCACATTTCGTGTCCACTTTATGGGGTACAGATCATGGTGACCCCAAGGGGATTCGAACCCCTGATTCCCAGGATGAAAACCTGGTGTCCTAGGCCGCTAGACGATGGGGCCAGTCACTTCCAAAGAAGTATTTTATCAAAAAAATAGGTGAAATGCTATTAAAGTAGCAGTTCACCTCATTAAGATAGATTAAACAATAATAATGATTTCAAGACTACTTATAGTATAATGTTACTATGTCAAATGAGCTATCCCCAACCTCAACAGATGCATACCTCGCATTGATTCCAACTTCAAATGAACCAACTTATGTTGTCGAGTGTTCAAATAGTAACGAAGGAAGGGCATTTTTTCACCCATTCAATGGCGCAACAATTACTGATATTGCTTTAATGAGATATGATAAAGCTGACGTGATTGCATTGTTAACAGACGATGGAAGAGCAATTTCAGTTGTTGCTGAAAAAGGTGGTTTTATCGCAGTTGAAAAAAAAGGAGAACGTGGAGCTGCAAATCTTGCCCTACGACCTGATATTAGTCATAAACGATTAGCACTCGCAGTAAGTATGGCCGCTGGAGAGGATGTGACATATCAAGATAGTTCATTCGTTCGTGGTGAGGTTGTTGATATTGATCCAGTCGCAACATTTGTACGAGCAACTCTTGATGAAGGGTTTGAAGTCGATGACATCCATCCATCATGGTATACAGAAGATTGGATGAATGTAAGGTCCCCTGATTATCGAAACAGTATTACGATAAGAGCAGATACTCAAAGAATCCTCGGATCTTTCACACTTGGACCCGATGGCGTCGCAATAATGAATATTGGGGAAAATAATATTGGATCATTGGGTCTTATTCAACCCCCTGCTGAAAAAATCCCCGCGCAACTACAGTCTCCTGAATAAATACCTATCTATAAACCCACATTCTCATAATGCCTGAGTTCCTTAACAGACCTATCAGCATTGAGAACTATTCCGATTACATCCAGTTGAAATTTTCTCTTTTCCCAGTTATGAATAAGAATATAATGCTGAATAGTACGAAAAAGGCGTTTGAGCTTTCCATAACTTACTGCCTCATATGGCTTTCCCATACGAAGATTCGATCGCGTCTTCACTTCGACAAAGATCACTTGTCTATTCTTTTCAGCAACAATATCAATTTCTCCCCATCGAGAATTCGCATTGCGTTCAATGATATGGTATCCGTGTGAAGAAAGGTATTGTGAAGCTAACTGTTCGCCGTACGTACCAGTTGACTGATTCGTCACAGAATAAGTGTACGTGAGGTTGAATCTTGAATCAAGATAACGATTGTATTGATAAACAATTAAAACAATCGAAGAAATTTATTTCCTTATTTTTGTAGTATAAAGTTTTTGGCGAGTATTCTTAAGAGAAAGATCTCGAATGAAGTATGCTCGCGCTTTATTAAAGTCGGACTCCTTGATGACTTTGATAGAAGCGATGAATGGGGAATGCAGTGGAATAATTCTTTCAACGCCAATGCCACTCTTTGAGATCTTGCGTACCGTGATCATCCGTGTCGGTTCAGATGCACCACGAATTTTAATAAGAATTCCCTCAAACTGTTGGATGCGTTCTTTGTCGTCTGCTTCTTTGATCTTATAATCTACCGCGATCGTGTCGCCAATAGAAAGTGATATATCATTAAAGGTTACTGCATTTGCCATAAGATATGTATTATACGCAACAAATAAAGAAAAAGCAAAGAATTAATTATTATGAATGGTCATGCGCTGCCTGAATAAAAGCAACAAAGAGCGGATGCGGTTTTATCGGTCTACTTTTGTACTCTGGATGGCCTTGCGTTCCCATATAAAAGGGATGCATACTTTTTGGAAGTTCAATGATCTCAGCAAGATGTTCAACGACAGATCGTGCTGATATGATCAGTCCATGCTTCTCAAACTCAGATGCAAATTCATCATTGAATTCATATCGATGCCGATGACGTTCGCTCGTGATATCGGTATCAGAAATTTCTTTGTATTTTGAATAAATGTCATGAGCCATGGTATTTTTCTCAACTTTTGCTTCCCATGCACCAAGTCGCATTGTTCCGCCATAAGCTCTTCTTTTCATGAGTTCTTTCTGAGATGGAATAATATGAACTACGGGATGTTGAGTATCAGGATTTATCTCGACACTATTTGCATCTTTCCAACCAATTACTCCACGTGCAAATGCGACACAGGCAAGTTGCATGCCATAGCATAGTCCGAGATACGGTATTTTCATTTCACGCGCATAATTTGCAGCGACAATCATACCTTCTGCACCACGCTCGCCCCATCCAATAGGAACTATGAGTCCATCAGGCGTACCAACAATAGTTTCAATCTTCTTCTTTATTTCTTCTGGCGATTCGTCGGCAAACTCTAAATCTTCAGAATTAATCCATTTTGTTTTCACTTCAACGCCTACCTCCCACTTTGCATGATCAATCGCATCAAAAAGCGCTGCATATGAATCTCGGAGCTGATAATCTCCTGTACCAAAATATTTTCCGGCGATGACAATTTCAACCGTTTTAGCTTTCTTTTTGTTTATGCGTTCAACAAGCGCATTCCATTCAACAAGGTCAGGTTCGCGCACCGGAAGACTCAATTTTTCAAGAACTTTCTTATCAAGCTCTTGTTTATGGAGCACCATAGGGATTTCGTAGATATTGTCAAGATCGGGATTTGAAATTATCTCTCCGGGATGCATATTGCAAAAGAGAGCAAATCGATCTGCTCGTCGTTTATCTAGTTTTTTTTCAGAGCGTGCAACAATAAAGTTTGGCTGGATACCCATTGAGTTCAAAGTTCGAACCGATAGTTGTGTTGGCTTCGTTTTTGGTTCACCCAAGTGGCCAGGAGTTGGCACGTAACTTACATGGATGTGTATGACATCCTGTGGCTTGCGAAGTGTGAGAATTCGCGCTGCTTCATAATAAAATACATTTTGATATTCTCCTGCGGTTCCGCCGAGTTCGATGATTACAATATCAGCATTATTTTTCTTTGCCGCATTATGAATGCGTTCAATTATCTCATCGGTAATATGAGGAATAGCTTCAACATCTTCTCCCTGATATTCAAATTTTCGTTCTCGGTCAATAACTGTTTTATATATTTGTCCCATGGTCACAAAGTTGTCACGGGTCATGTTTTCATTTAAGAACTTTTCATAAGTTCCCATGTCCATATCAGTCTCCGTGCCATCTTCACATAAGAAGGGGTCACCATGCTCAATCGGATTAATCGTTCCCGCATCAATATTTAAATAGTTCTCAAACTTGAGCGGTGTGACTTTGTAGCCAGATTGTTTGAGAAGAAGAGCCAGTGAAGCTGTCGTAACTCCTTTTCCAATGCCAGATATGACACCACCTGAAACGAATATGTATTTCAAGTTTTGCATAAGAGAATTATACTAAATGATTTAATGATGAGAAACGTAAATAATACCGTTATTTTTTACTCACCTTTTTAACCGGTTTCTTTTTTGCTTTTTTTGTTGTTTTCTTTACTGTTTTCTTTACTGCGCTATCTTTGGTTTCTGGCGTTTTTTTTACGGCATCTTTTTTTTCAGGAATAACATTGAGTGCCCATCGAACATGCTTGCACGTTGGATAATTTTCACACCCATAAAATCGTTTTCCGGTTTTACTGTACCTTACGACAAGTCGTCCTTTACAATCAGGGCAAAAATAATCTTTTACAAATCGTAGATTTGGTTTGATGTATTTACACTTTGGATAGCCGACACACGCATAAAATTTTCCATATTTTCCAAATCGCGCAATCAAATCAGAGTTGCATTTTGGACATTTTTCTTCAAGCATATCTTCTTTGATATCAATCAAAGATTTATCTTTTGAAACTTTGAGAAGTTCTTTTTCAAACGGAATGTAAAACTTGTCAAGCGTCTGAACAATCGTCTGCGTGCCTTCTGCAATTTGGTCAAGCGAGTCTTCCATTTCTGCGGTGAAGGTAAGATCAAAAAGATCGGGAAACGACTCTGAGAGATATTCAGACATTGAAGCACCTAAAGAAGTAGGCTTCAAAAATCGAAAGTCTTTTTCGACATAATGCTTGTCAATAATAAGTGAAATAATACTTGAATAGGTAGAAGGCCGTCCAATTCCTTTCTCTTCCATTGTCTTTATGAGAGATCCTTCACTATATCGATATGGTGGTTTTGTTTCTTTTTCCTCGACATCAAGATTCTTAAGACTTATTTCACCTGAATCTTTAAGCTCAAGAGCAGTTGAATTATTTTTTGCATATCCTGGTGCAAGTACTCTAAAAAATCCATCAAACAATATTTCCTTGTGAACGGTTTCAAATTCATAGCCTTTGCTACTTTTAATTTTAATTTCACTTTCTTTGATAGTTGCTTCTTTCATCTGTGTTGCAAGAGCGCGCTGAAAAATCAATTCATATAATTTTTTTTCTGGCGCTCCTAATTTCTTTTTCATTGAAGCCAACGTCCGCTCTGCCTTTGTTGGTCGGATTGCCTCATGCGCTTCCTGTGCATTTTTCGATTTGGTTCGATACCCTCTTGGTTTATCAAGCGCATATTTGTTTCCATACGCTGAAACAATATAATCTTTTGCCGCAAATACATATTTTGATGACAGGTTAAAAGAATCGGTACGATGATAGGTGATCAATCCTTTTTCGTATAAAGACTGAGCGACACGCATGGTAAGCTTTGAGGGAAATCTCAGCTTTCGAAACGCGTCTTGTTGGAGAAGAGATGTGGTAAATGGCGGTGGCGGAAAACGATTTGCTTCATTTTTCGTAATACTTTCAACGGTGTATGTCTCGTCCTTCAATTCTGCCTGAATTTCTTCCGATTGTTTTTTGTCGATTGAAGTCTTACTAAATTCATATGAACCGTCAAAGAGCTCGATTTTATTGGTTATTTGATACGACTCTCCATTGCGACTGATAAGTTTTGCTGAGATTTCTTCTGCACTTTCAAAGAGACCGGTAATTTCAAAATAAGGATCTTTTGCAAATTTTTCAATTTCCTTTTCTCGTTCTGCAATAAGACGTAATGCCACCGTTTGCACTCTTCCTGCCGAAAGCCAGTTTTTACCCATTTTTTTCCACAATAGTGGCGACAGCTTATACCCCACCACACGATCGAGAATTCGTCGTGCTTGTTGAGCTTTTACCAAATCAGTACGAAGGGTTGAGGGATTATCCAATGCTTCTTGGAGGGCAGATGGCGTGATCTCATGAAAGACAATTCGTTCTAGTTTTGATTTATTCTTAAGCTCAAAATCTGGCCACTTTTCATCAACAAATCCCAGAATATATGCCACATGATATGAAATTGATTCTCCTTCTCGGTCCAAATCTGTCGCAAGAATTATTTTATCATGCTCTTTTGCAAGCTCCTTAAGCTTATCTACCATTTTCATCTTTCGCTCCATAATTTCATATTCTGGTTGGTATTTTTTATCAAAGTCGACAGCAATACGCGCTGATGGAAGATCTCGAAAATGTCCAACCGTTGCAAATACAAAATATTCATCTGAAAGATTTTTTATTTTTAAGATTCGATTAAAGGTTCGAGCTTTTGTCGGTGATTCTACAACAATAAGAGCCATAAAATAGTTTCAACTTAAAATTAATTCACTAAAAATCCATGGAAAACAATACTTACCTCATGAATATATTGGTATTCCCGTAGTATAACAAAATTACGAAGACTTCCTTCTCCGAATTTTACTTAAGAGTTTCATGTCAACAACGGAGCGTTTCATTGACCGTAATGCTTCATCACGTTCTTGTTTATCCTTCGTATCTGTTAGTATTTTTTGTGCACGAAGCATTGCTTCTTTTGTTCGATCTTCATTGATTTCATCCTGCCCATATGCGCGAGAGACTAATATATGTATGGTTTTTCCATCAGTTTCAAGATATCCACCGCCAATCGAAAGATATTCCATTTCTTTTTCTTTTTTTATGGTGATAACGCCTTCCTTAAGAAGCGAAAGAAGATCGGCATGCTTTGGAAGAATCGTAATCTCACCGGCCACCGTCGGCACAATCACCGCAGTAACCTCTTCTTCGTAGACGAGCTTCTTTGGCGTAATGATTTTAAGATGTATCATATTACTTCACTTCTTCAATTCCTCCAACCATGTAAAACGATCCTTCGGATTTTTCATCATGTTTCCCATCAAGAATTTCCTTAAATCCCTTTACATTCTCTTCGATCGATACATATTTTCCTGGACGTCCCGTAAATGGCTCTGCGACAAACATTGGTTGCGTCAAAAATCTTTGTATTTTGCGGGCCCGACCAACAATAAGTTTATCTTCATCAGAAAGTTCTTCCATTCCCAAGATGGCAATAATATCTTGAAGATCTTTATATCGTTGTAACGTATTAATGACACGCTGTGCAACTTCATAATGTTCCTCACCGACTATTTCTGGTGATAAGGCACGTGATGTTGACGTAAGGGGATCGACTGCCGGAAACAATGCTTGTTCTGCAAGAGCTCGTTCGAGTGTGATTGTTGCATCAAGATGCGCAAATGTGGCGACCGGTGCGGGATCAGTATAATCATCAGCAGGTACATAGACTGCCTGAAGTGAAGTAATTGATCCTTTTTTCGTTGAGGTGATGCGTTCCTGAAGGGCAGCCATCTCAGAAGCAAGCGTTGGCTGATAACCGACTGCTGAAGGAATACGTCCAAGAAGTGCTGAAACTTCAGCTCCTGCTTGTGCAAATCGGAAAATATTATCAATAAAGAGGAGCACATCCATTTTTTTCTCATCTCGGAAATATTCTGCTTCGGTGACTCCCGTAAGCGCGACCCGGAGTCGATTACCTGGAGGTTCGTTCATTTGTCCAAACACAAGAACGGTACTTCCGAGTACTTTTGTTTCTTTCATCTCATTCCACAAATCATTTCCTTCTCGTGTTCGTTCTCCGACACCAGTGAATACTGATACGCCCTCATGCTGTTTAGCTACATTATGGATTAGTTCTTGAATCGTGACGGTCTTACCGACTCCTGCGCCACCAAAAATTGCTGCTTTTCCTCCCTTTGCAAGAGGAGCAATAAGGTCAATAACTTTAATTCCTGTTTCAAATACTTCCTCTTTTACTGATTGCTCTTTCAAAGCTGGTGCGCCGCGGTGAATGGAACGTTTTATTGCATTCTTAATCTCAGGTCCTTCATCTACAATTTGACCTTCAACATTCAAAATTCTTCCCAGTGTTTCTTCTCCTACTGGTACTTCGATTGGTTTACCGGTATTTGAGACCAGCGCTCCTCGCTTCATGCCATAAACATCTTTCAATGCGACACAGCGGACTAAACCTTCACCCAAGACTGCTTCAACTTCGAGAGTAACTATTCCTAAATTTTTATCATCAATTTTGAGAGCATCATATACATGAGGTGTTTGACCTTCGGGAAACTGCACATCGATGACTACACCTCTTATTGATATAACTTTTCCTTGTATCATAATCGTATTTAAAATACTAAATATTAATTTTCAAATTTTAATTACTTTCTACACTTTCTTTTGCCGTAATCATATCCAAAAGCTCGTTTGTTATTTTTTCTTGCCGCAATCTATTTGCAAGAAGTGTCATTTGATAAATGATCTCAACCGCATTGTCGGTGGCACTTTTCATTGCCATCATGCGCATTGAGTGCTCAACCGCCTCACTACTTATGATTGCTCCTCGAATCGTGTATTCAAGAAAGCTTTTCAAAAGTTCTTCTAAAATTTCTGCGGCCGATGGTTCAATAATCAGATCAAACCCTTTCAAATTCTGCTCCTTGTCTTTATTTGATTCAGCTTCTTCATCAAGAATAGACAATGGTAACAGTGTCTTTTTTACTTGATCAGACCGTAACGTTGAAACAAACTGATTGTATGAAATGGATACCGATGTATATTTTCCCGTGCTGTATTGCTCAAGTAAATAATCAAATAATGCCGATGCTTCAAGTATCAGATTTCCTCCGGAAAAATCTGCAATAATAGTGGCATCTTTCAATCTACTAAAAAACTGCGTTCCTTTTGAACCGACCGTCACAATGTCAACATTTTTAAAGCTTGGATACAATGACAATAAATGTCGAAACAAACTAACATTAAACGATCCAGCAAGTCCTTTATTTGACGAAACAACTACCAATAATTCGCGCTTTGCGCCTGACGTATCTACTTGTAATATTTTTGAAAAAGATGGATCAATTTTTTTGGAAAGAGTTGCAATCATTTCAGTAAGTCCATCTCTGTATGGCCTACCTTCCACTTCAAGCAGTTGAGCTTTCCGCATCTTAACTGCAGAAACCATCTGCATTGCCTTCGTGATCTTTTTTACATTCTTGATCGACTTAATTTTTTTTCGTACCGTCCTGATATTCATGCAAAGTGTTCTCAATGTCATTCCCGTGAAAACGGGAATTCAAGCTGGATCCCCGCATGCGCGAGGATGACAATAATATATTAACTATCCTTATCCGGCATATTATCTTTTACAAATTTTCCCAATTCTTTTTCAACCTTTTCAGAAATAATTTTTTCTTTATTTATCTCCGCAAGAAGACCTTTAGCCCGCGTTCTCAAGTCAGAAAGATATCCCTGTTCAAATTCAGTGACTTGATCAAGGGTGAGGTCATCAAGATACCCATTGGATCCCGCCCAGATAATAGCTACTTCTTCTGCTAAATTGTACGGATTACTTTGTTTTTGTTTGAGAATTTGAGTCATTTTAGCTCCACGATTGAGTTGCTTTTTTGTTTGTTCATCAAGATCTGACTCAAACTGTGAAAATGCGCTCAGCTCTCGATATTGTGCAAGATCAAGCTTTAGTTTTCCCGCTACTTGTTTCATTGCCTTGGTTTGAGCTGCTGATCCGACTCGAGATACTGAAAGTCCGACATTTACTGCAGGTCGTACCCCAGAGTTGAATAAATCAGTTTCTAAAAATATTTGCCCATCAGTAATTGAAATAACATTGGTTGGAATATAAGCAGATACATCATTTTCCAATGTTTCAATAATGGGAAGACCGGTGATTGATCCTCCACCATATTTTTCATTCATACGACACGACCTTTCAAGAAGTCGTGAATGAAGATAAAAGACATCTCCAGGATACGCCTCACGACCCGCCGGTCGTCTCAAAATCAGTGATACCTGACGATATGCCCATGCATGCTTTGAAAGATCATCATAAACAATGAGTACATCCTTGCCGCGATCCATAAAATATTCAGCAATTGCAGTCGCAGAATATGGTGCAAGATATTGTAAGGTCACCGGGTCAGAAGCTGATGCATTTACGACAACAGTATAATCCATTGCTCCTTTTTTCTTCAAAAGTTCAATAGTTGTTGCGACTTTTGAATTTTTCTGACCGATTGCACAATAGACACAAATCATATCCTGGCCCTTTTGATTGATGATCGTATCAATTGCAATGGTTGTTTTACCTGTACCACGATCTCCAATAATGAGTTCTCGTTGACCACGACCAATAGGAATAAGCGCGTCAACTGCCTTAATTCCTGTTTGAACTGGCTGAGAAACAGATTGTCGTTTTACAATTCCTGATGCCTGCCTTTCTATTTGATAATATGTTTTTGATTTGATACTTGCGCCATCATCCAGTGATCGCGAAAGGGGATCAACAACACGTCCCAATAAATCTTCACTGACTGGTATCGAGAGGGTGATTCCTGTTCCTTTTGCTTTTTGACCCGCGGTTATTCCGAGATAATCTCCGAGAACAATCGCTCCCGCTTCATCTTCCAAAAGGTCAATAATCATGGCCTTTTCTCCATTTTCAAATTCAATCAAGTCACCATACCCAATATTATCAAGGCCTGAAAGTGTCACCACGCCATCCTTAACCTCTGTTACATACCCAATTTCTCGAGATTCAATGTGGATTCCTTTTCGAGATTTGAGTTCCTTTTCGATTTGTTCGATATATTGATCAAGCTGTTTCATAAAGAGTATGTTCTAATGATAGTAATTCTGAATTCAAAGAAAGATCGATGACACTTGAGTCAAACTGAATGGTAAAACCAGCAAGAATATCTGATGATTCTTCGACGATAATTTCTGCTTTATTCAGTAACTGAATTCGTTTCTTCAGTGACTCAATTTCTTCTGCAGATAATTTGTACGCTGCACGAATAACAACGCGTGGTTTCTGATCGTCGCTTGTTTTTTTCAGCAAATATTGTTTTAACTCCTCTTTCAGTACTGGGTCTATTCTCATAATAATTACATAATTTACATAAAAACCAATTCGACGAATCAGTCTTCTACATTTATTTTTGGTAATTTATTCGTAATATTCTTTGTAATTGCTTTTTGCGCATCAATTGAAAGATAATCTTTCAAGGCACCTTCTACAAGCATTACGCTTACCTGAGCGATCTTTTTTCGCATTTCCTTATACAATTTTTGTTTCTCTTCCTCAATCTGATCATGACCACGAAGAATGATTGCATCTGCTTGCTTTTTTGCATCTTCAATAAGCTCATTCTTTACTTTTTCTGCATCTTTCTTTCCCTGAGCAAGTGCAGCATCAAGTGCTACTCTTCGTTCTTTGTTCATCTTTCTATCTTTTTCCTCAAGCACCGACTTACGATCTTCAAGCTCTTCTGCAAGTTTAGCCCGAAGCTCTTCATCTTCCTTCTGTTTTTTCAAAAACTTGAGAAGTGGAGCCGATATAAATTTTCGGAAAATAAAATAAAAAATAGCAAAGCTGACGATTTGAGCAATAATCAGTTTGAGATCTATTCCTAAATTCTCCATATTTCAGTTGATAAAGTAATAATCTTAAACGACAAATTTAATAATAAGTGCAACAACCAGAGCAAAAATCGCGATTGATTCTGCAAATGCTGCGGCAAGAATCATCGTTGTGCGGATTGGAGCCTCAGCTTCTGGATTTCTCCCCAAAGCTTCCATTGCTTTACTTCCAATAAGTCCGACACCCAAACCCGGTCCGATTACGCCAACGCCAATTGCAATTGCGGTCGCAAGAAGTCGCATTGTTTCAGTTTCCATATGTTATGTAATAAATAAATAATAATAAATTTAAATACGTGCCATTAATGATGCGAGACTGCCATATTAATAAATACTGCAGACAACATCACAAATACTAATGCCTGTACTAACCCAACAAATATCTCCATCAGAAACATCGGTGCAACTATAAAAGAAAAGAATACCGGCAATAAGAACGGAACAATCGTCAATAATACCTCACCGGCAAATATATTTCCATATAATCGAAACCCGAAAGAAATAATTCGAGCAAATTCTTGAATGATCTCAAGCGGTCCAAGCATGATCATGATCGGATCGCGAAAATCAAAGTATTTTTGTAGATGTTTTTTTGGACCTAAAAATTTAAATCCATATAGTTGAGTCATGAATACCGAAATGAGCGCAAGAGCTACGGTTGTATTCAGGTCGGCGGTACCACCCCGAAGTAATGGAATTTTCCCGCTTTCATGACTCACTTCATCAACATTTTCTTCAAGATCGGCCTCTTCATTGAGAACAATTACTTCTGATGAATCAGTCGTTTCAGTAATAACTTCGTTGTGTGAATCAGCTGTAGTTTCTTCAATTTCAACTGGTTGTTCAGATTCAGTGATCTTTTCCTTTGACAATTCATCAGTGTAAACACTTTCCTCCTTAATGACTTCTGTTGAATTAACTTGCGGTTTAATTAGAATTGAACCTACTCCCGGTATCAACCCGGACCAATTTGACATAAGAATAAAAAAGAAAAAAGACCCAAGAAGTGCATAAAATACGGTAACTTTTTCGCGAAGTATCGATTCAAACATGCCATACAAACCAACAAAAATCGAATGTAGTGCATAAAATCGAAGGCTTCTCTCTTCTTTTTGAAGCTCACTATAGTAATATCGAGCAATAAAGCTAAATATAAATACAACAAGGGTTGTTACGATAAAGGAGTTTGTTATAGGAAATCCGAGAATTTCAAAAACTGTTTCTCCCTTAATACTTATATGCGGACTCATCCTTTTTTATACAGTTTATATAAATTATAGAATATTGATATTGTACCAAATACAATTCCAATTAGAGTAAACGTTCCTTGTGTTCCAAATTTATTATCAAGATATATACCACCAGCAACGCCAATAATGAGTGGTACGACAAGATACATTCCAAGATTAAAATACTCCGGTGGAATATTAAGATCTCGTTCTGACTTTCTTGGTTGTTTTGTAATAACTTTCTCAATATCTCCGTCCTCGTTCATCTTGCTATATACGTGACTTTTTGGCTGTGCCATTATTTCCTTTTCAATTATAGTATAGGGATATTCAATATAATATGCGTAACAGCTATGCATTTTACTCTTGATCTACCGATCTGGTTCGAACATCTAAATTTACCGCCTTATCGAGCAAGAGGCTTACTTCTCCTTCACGTTCAGAAACTTTTGCCCGAAATAATATTACCGAACTTGTTTCGCACTCATTTTTTATATGAGCATATGTTTTTGGAAAAACGACCATTTCTATCGTTCCCGATATATCATTTATCTGCATGAATGCCATCTCCGCATTTGTTTTTTTTGTTTTAACAATCTTCTTGCTTGAAATTGTTCCCGCAAATACAAACGTCTTATCAACATCATCAGGAGTAAGTTCGCCAATGCGTTTATTAACCTTCTTGTTGATAATTGCTGCATGCTTTTCCATTGGATTTCTGGTGATCAAAAATCCTATCACCTCTTTCTCAAATTCAATGAGCTTTTCTTCAGGATATTCTGAAATTTGAGTGAAGGAATCAATTGCATATCCTTTTTGTTCATGTTGTCCAAACAGTCCAAATTGTCCATCAGCTTTTTTGTCTCTTGCTTTGGCAATTTCTGTTGAAAGTTGAGGATATGCCATGAGAAGAGATGCTTTCGTTCCAAAAGCATCAAAAGCGCTCGACTTGATAAGACTTTCTACCGTTCGTTTATTCACTTTACGTAAATCTACCCGATAGAGAAACTCACTAAATGAGGGGAAATCGCCTTCTTTCTCTCGTGATTCGATAATTGAATCTATTGCAGAGGATCCAACATTTTTTATGGCCGACATGCCAAATCGAATTGAACGTCCTTCAATCGAAAATTTATAAACAGATTTATTGATATCAGGGGGTAAAACTTTAATTTTCATTCGTTTTCCCTCCTCAAGCGCTTGTGCCATCTTGAATTCACGTTGTGGACCAGCAACACCTTGAAGTTCTGCAGTCATAAGCGCGGTCATAAACTCAACCGGGTAGTTTGCCTTCATGTAGGCGGTCCAATATGCAATAAGGGCATATGATGTCGCATGAGCTTTATTAAAACCATATGCCGCAAACTTTTCCATAAATCCAAAGATTTGTTCTGCAAGTTTCTTTGTATATCCTTTTTTATACGCCCCCTCGATGAAATTCAATTTTCCTTCTTTCATAAGTTTTTTCTTCTTCTTTCCCATCGCCATACGTAAAAGGTCTGCTTCGCTTTTCTTAAATCCTGCAAATTCAACGGCAATATCCATAACCTGTTCCTGATAAACTAAGATTCCATAGGTATCCTCCAATAAGGGTCGGAGATCTTTGTGAAGATAGCGTACTGATCGTGGATTCTTTTTTCCTTTGATGAATGTCGGAATCAGATCCATCGGGCCGGGACGGTAGAGTGCTACCATAGCAGTGATATCCGTCAATTTTGAGGGTTGAAGTTCCCGCGCCAGTCGGCGCATACCACTTGACTCAAGTTGAAATACGCCAATCGTTTCTCCTCGACTCATGAGTTCAAACGTTTTTGTATCATCAAGCGGAACTTCGTGTATATCAATATCATCACCCGTAAATTCCTTCACATAACTTAACGCTTCTTCAAGAATTGAGAGGTTTCGCAATCCCAAAATATCTGCTTTCATAAGTCCTACTGCCTTATCTTCTGATACTGCATTCAAATCAAGACAGTACATATCGTACTGAGTAATGATTTTTCCTTCCTTATTATCAAGTTGCAGAGGTACATAATCTATAAGTGGTTTATCAGCAACGACTACCGCAGCAGCGTGCACCGAGAAATGACGTGGCAAACTTTCAACTCTCCGTGCAATATCTATAACCTTTTTTACTTCTTCTTCAGCATTGTATGAAAGTTTGAGGTTTGCAGATTCTTCCATAGCGCCATCTATTGACATTTTAAATCCTTGTTTTCCTGCGGGGATCATTTTTGAAATACGATCACCCTGTGAGTATGAATAACCCAATGCTCGTGCTACATCGCGTACTGCCATCTTGGCTTCCATTGTCCCGAAGGTTATGACTTGTGCGACATGATCTGAACCATATTTGAATGATATATATTTAATGACTTCATCTCGACGTTTATCTGAAAAGTCTATATCAATGTCAGGAGGGGTTGGACGATCTGGATTTAAAAAACGTTCAAATGGGATATTATATTGAAGTGGATTGATGTCAGTTATCCGCAGAACATATGAAACCAATGATCCCGCTGCAGATCCTCGACCCGGACCAACGGCAATTCCTTGATCTTTTGACCAGGTAACAATATCCTGAACAAACAAGAAATAGGGGGCGTATCCCTTGTTGTTGATAATATCAAGCTCATAATCCAATCGCTCAGTGATGGCTTTATCATCAAATCCCTTTATGCGATCCTTCTTTTTGTAGGTAAGTTCACGTAAATATGATTCATTTGTGTAGCCTTTCGGAAGGTCGTATTTGGGCAAGATAAGCTTTCCATACGGTATTTCGACGTTACATTTATCAGCAATTTTCACCGTATTTTCAATTGCTTCTGGATAATCATGAAACAGCTCTCGCATCTCTGCCTCAGACTTGAAGTAATAGTCAGGAATATCGATCATGCTCATGGGTCTATTTTTTTCAAAAATGGCACGCTGTGTCTGGATACAGAGCAAAATCTCCTGTGCATATGCATCCTCTTTTTCCAAATAATGAACGTCATTGGTTGCGACAAGGGGAATATTATATTTACGAGAAAAAGAAACAAGTACCTTATTGACCGTATCAAGCTCTTCAAGATTTGGGTGTCGTTGGAGCTCAATATAAAAATCATCCCCGAATAGTTTGTGGTACCTCTGTAATAATTCCTCTGCTTGTTTAATCTGATCTTGCAAGATGAGCTGCGGGATCTCACCACCCAGACAACTTGTTGTGGCAATAAGTCCTGCGTGGTATTTTTCAAGAAGTTCCCAATCTACTCGAGGTTTGTAATAAAAACCCTCTAAGTTTGCATATGACACCAGTTTCATCAGATTTTGATATCCCTGAAAATTTTTTGCAAAAACAAGAAGATGAAAGGCATTTTTCTCTCCTTTATCGGGTTTCTCTTTTCGAGATCCTTTTGCTTTATACAGTTCACATCCAATGATTGGTTTAATTCCCGCATCTTTTGCCGCTATATAAAACTTGAAAGCACCATAAAGTGCGCCATGATCGGTGATTGCAACCGCAGACATCTTGTGCTTTACTGCCTTTGCAATTAGATCTTTGACGCGACACATCCCATCGAGAAGTGAAAACTCTGAGTGTACGTGAAGATGGACAAAAGACATGGTGATATTATAACGTATTGTAAAACATGTAGGTGCGATAGGTGATCGAGCTGGAGGGTTCTCAACAGAGCGGAGCACAAGCGAGCACTGGCGGGAGGATAAGCGAGAGCAGAATCTATTGCAACTTAGCCAAAAGAATCTTATGCACTTCCTGAGGATCAGCTTGACCCTTCATCTCTTTCATTACCTGCCCAATAAAGAATCCAATCAAACCCACTTTTCCGCCTTTGTATTGTTCAACCTGATTTGCATATTGTGCAATAACACCATCAATCACTTGGGTCAGTTTCTCTGAATCTACTTCGATAGGTTTGTGCAGCGCGATAAATTCCTTCAGAAACTCTTCTTGAGATATGCTTGTGGGAATGCGTTTATTTATTATTGCATTTGCAACTGCGTTTTGAATATTCTTTGATTTTACGAGAATATCAATATTTTGTAATGTTTTATCAGAGATAATTGAATCAAAAAATTGTGCAGTTTTCATCCTTCGTGTCAAAATAAATGCATCTGCATACTTGAGATCATAATCTTTTATATAGCGAGCAACCTTTTGATGCGGTAATTCAGGAAGAGTTTTGCGAAGATCCTCAATTTCATGATCGACAAATACCATTGGCGGAATGTCTGGTTCAGGAAAATAGCGATAATCCTGGGCTTCCTCCTTTGATCTTTGAGAAAAAGTAATTCCTTTTTTATCATCATATCCCCGTGTTTCTTGCGGTGGCGTTTCTCCTTTATCGAGAAGCTTGGTTTGTCGGATTAGTTCAAAATCAATAGCTTTTTTTGCAAAGTTAAATGAGTTAATGTTTTTTACCTCAACTTTGTAGTTTGGTAAGTTTTTCATTCTCTCTTCTTTGTTTGAAATAATACTGAGCGATATATTTGGCTCCATGCGCATACTTCCTTCTTCCATATTTGCATCAGATACATCAAGGTACCGAATAATAGTATGAAGCTCTTCAAGAAATATTTTCACATCCTCGGCGTTGTCAAAATCTGGTTCGGTCACGATCTCAACCAATGGGACGCTGGAACGGTTGAAATCAACCAATGTGTCTTTGCCGGTATGAGTCAGCTTTCCCGTATCTTCTTCAAGATGTACTCGAGTAATGCCGATCTTTTTTGATGTTTCTGTTTTTGGATTTTGAATCTCAAACGTACCATGCTCTGCAAGAGGCTCATCATATTGACTGATCTGATAAGCTTTTGGCAAATCGGGATAGAAATAATGTTTTCGATCAAATTTACTCTGCTTGTTTATCGCACATCCGAGAGCTTGGCCAATCTTGATCGCCCATTCAACTGCGGTCCGATTTGGAACCGGAAGTGCACCCGGCATTCCTAAACAAACGGGGCAGGTATTTGTATTTGGTTCTTTATCAAAGAAATCTGCGTCGCATTGACAAAACATCTTTGATTTAGTTTTGAGCTCGACATGTATTTCAAGTCCGATTACCGGTGTATATTTACTCATTTGTATTTCTCCTTTCCCTTTTTTATCACATCAAAAAAATTCGTTTCTTGCTCTATTTGGTATGCAAGATTGAAAATACTTGACTCATCAAAATAATTTCCCATGATTTGCATACCGATCGGCAGATTCCTTGAATCGAGTCCAATTGGGATGCTCATTGCTGGAATTCCTGCAGCTGATGCTGGCTCATTCAGTTGATCCATGAGTTCACCAAAAAAAGGATACTTTTCAAATTCTCCAACTTTTAGCGCAGTGACCGGTGTGTTTGGTCCAATGATAAGATCGACGTCCTCGAAAGTCTTTTTAAAATTATCTTTTATCAATGTGCGAACTTTCTGAGCCTTTTTATAAAAGGCGTCATAATATCCATGGGATAAAGTGTAGGTTCCCAACATAATCCGTCTCTTTGCCTCCTGTCCAAAATAAGCTCGATTATTTGCATAGCGAATACCATCGTAGCGACCTAGGTTTGATGATACCTCAGCTCGTTGTGTTATCGTATAGACGGAAATTGAGTATTCGGGAGACATAAGTGATACATCGACAACTTCATGTCCCATTTTTTTTATCACTTCAACCATGTTTTCAAATGCAGTTTGAATATCGGATTCGACACCTTTCAGATATTCTCGAGCAATTCCAATTTTAAGTTTTCTTTTTTTCTTCATTTCAGATCGATAGTCAGGTACCGCATCAGATGATGAAGTCGCATCGTACTGATCTTTACCCGCCATTATTTGAAGGAGCATTGCATTGTCTTCCACAGACTGTGTCATCGGTCCCGGACAATCAAACGATGAGCCCATAGCAATAACCCCATATCGTGATACACGTCCATAGGTTGGTTTTAATCCGACAATCCCACACCAAGCAGAAGGATGTCGAATAGATCCTCCAGTATCAGACCCGATTGCTCCTGGTGCCATATATGCCGCAACCGCTGCGGCAGAACCTCCCGATGATCCTCCCGGATATCGACCCAGATCCCAGGGATTTTTAGTCAAACCATAATCCGAAGTTTCAGTTGAAGCGCCATGTGCCCATGCATCCATGTTAGTTTTACCAAGAAGTTCATAACCTGCTAATTTCAATTTTGAAGTCACCGTTGATTCATACGGCGGGATGAAATCATCAAGAACTTTTGAAGATGCGGTAGTTCGAACGCCTTTTGTACAATAGTTATCTTTTACAGCCAAGGGGATTCCAGATAATTCTCCAACATTGGCATTGGATGGATTATCAAGAAGAGTGACGAATGCGTTAATATCGTGGTTAATTTTCTTGCTTCTTTGAGCAAAATACTTCCATATTTCAGATGAGGATACTTTTTTGTCTTTGATGAGTGCTTGGAGCTCTGTAATAGTCTTTCCAAATAAATCCATAGGTTATATTAATCTCTTTACCACAAATTGTCCATTTTTAATATTTTTAGCGTTTTGGGTAGCTTGTTTTTGAGTTAATTTTCGAGTTTCTTCGGTACCATCTTCGAAATATACATTTTGAAGATCAGTTGTATGAGAGGAAGCTTTTGTTTTGGAAATATCCAACTCGTCCAAATTCTCTACATAACTTATTGTCTCAGAAAGATCCTTTTGGTACTTTTCGATGTCATTTTCAGAAATGGGAAGATTTGCAAGCTTTGCAATATGAAGAATGTCTTCTTTTGTGAGATCTACTGTTTTGGACATGAAGTAATTATAACGTAACAGCGTGTTATTTCAATTTATTAATTGAACAACCTATAGTATAATATCCCATGCAAATTGGAGAAAGATTTTCTTCTAGTACATTAAGGCCACTTGGATTAATAATGACAAAGCCTACGAGAAAAGAACTTGGGGTCATTCAGTTTGGCGCACAAAGTGACAAATTATTGTATGCCTCATCTCCTCAACAGCACACTTATAGCACACTTGGTCTTCTTACTGAATCTGATTCAAAAACATATTACAACGAAGTATACGCAGATATGCTTCAAAGTTGGATGGGAAGGGAGAAAGACCCGCGGAGAATATTTATTGGGAAGCCACAAGGAGCGACTATTCTTGATTACGGATGTGGAAATGGCCAAATAACACAAGAACTAGTGGAACATAACGAAGTACATGGCACTGATATCGCCGATCCTCTCATTCAAATAGCAAATAGGAATGGTGTATTTGCTCAATTACACGATGCAAACAAGGATTTCCTGCCATATAGAGATGAAATGTTTGATGATATTTTTGCCTTTGATGTTTTTGAACATATACATAAACTCCCTTTTGCATTAGGCGAAATATTTCGTACGCTCAAAGTCGGAGGCGTTTTGAAAATGACCGTACCAATACTCAGACCTCATACAATGGAGGATAATAATACGTTTCATGAAGAAACGGTCAAAGATCTGGGAATTAATCACTCACTTGCACTTTGTGAGCCTGAAGTGAATGTTTTAACCCTTCAAAATTGGGTGAAAGTAATGACCGATCTCGGATTTACTTTGTTAACTCGGGCGTATGGATATGATTGGAATATAGATCCTGAAAATCAATTATCATTACTCCAAAATTCTGCAATTGATGCTCCGAATGCTTTTTTCTTATGGATGAAAAAGCCTGAGAGAACTACACAGTTAATTAATTGGAGAGTAGCTTGTGGAGCGTGGTCATGGGAAGAAATGTTTGACTGTTGTGAAGAGCAATTCGTCAGATTCACGCCAAACCATTAGGCAAAAAATAAGAATTAGGAACAGTTATTGCTCAAAGAAAATAAAGTTCTTTTGAGGATGTATAAACTCCGTCATCAATGTTTGCAACAGCCATTGATACACCAGACTGATCAAATGAAATATCTGCAAAATTTTCACCTAACAGCGTCACTTCAATACCTGATGCGTCAATTGCTACAGACAATCCTTGACCATCCTCAAATCGAGCCGTATCCCCGACTAACTGTCTCTTTCCTGCACCATCTTCTCGCACCAAAGATCCTTCAAATACGAAGTAGTTCATTTCAGTAGCATAATCGTAATAGTGTACTTGACCAGCTTCTGGGGTGTACCCATTTTCTCCCCAATTCAGTAAGTGCTTAATTGCTACTCTGCCAAAGAGTCCGCCATCTCTGGAAGATGTTTTAAGCACCATATCGCGTACAATATAGGGTGGCTCATCGTTTACTTTTTGAATTGTTGCACCAATATTTACGGGATAGGGTGTCCGAAGTCTCTTGGTTGGTCGCAAGTTATAAGAATAATTATGTGAAGAATCATGATGACGTGCTTCAACAACAGAATCTACCGCCATATGATTAATACCTGGCATAATTTTAAAAATTGGATGATCAACTTGAACAGCGAGTTCCTCTTTTATTTGTGTCATAGTGCGAAAGATTAATAATACTCAATTATATTACTATAAGTATATATTGCAAATCATTTAATACAGGAGTACCACTGGCGTACCTTCTATTCCCTGGCCCATAGGATTATCTCTCATCACTTCCTCAAAGAATGTATCTGATTTATCCGAAGCATTCCCCAGTACGTTTCTTCCCAGATCATTTGCATCAATGATGACAACGCCACCAAAATTTGAACTTTGAACTTTGGATTTTGAAATTTGAACTTTAATTCTCTCAGCTGCTTTTTGTGGATCCTTTGGAGCAAGTTTTGCAGAAACATTACTGGGATAGAGTGAATATGAAGTTGGACCGTCGATTGCTGCGGCACTTCTCCCTGCAACATGATAAAACACTCCGCGAAGACCAAATGGCTTTGTGAGGATGGATAATACTGAAGCAAAGAGTATTCGTGGGACACCAACCTCGCCAATTGCAAGTTGCATGGTCCACGGACTTCCCAGACCGATTCCATGTGGCGTTTTTCGAACGTATTTTGAAAGCGTTGTCGCAACCCAAGAAGGTTTTATATCTTTGATGAAATATGACCTTCCTTGCGAAATAGCAACGATTTTTTCAGAAACAATGACGTACCATCTTTTTTCTAAAAGAGTACTTAAACACGATGAGAATTTTTCGATATGATTGGCGATTTTTATGGCATACTCATCACCGTTTTTAAATACTTCAGTTTTGATTGGATATCGGTCATATGACTTGCCACCAACATCGATTGAGATTTGTTTTCCGGGATTTGCTTTTGGTCGTACTACTTTCATAGAAAGATAATTACATGTTTCGCAAAATTTCTATTCGTTTTTCAGCAGGAGGATGAGTACTAAATAGATTGGTAAACCATGATGCTCGTTCTCCTTTTCTAAAAGGATTTGCGAAAAAGAGATGGGCAGTAGACGAGGATGCTGAGCGCACTCCTCTTGGATAGGCATTAATCTTTTCAAGCGCATTGGCGAGTCCGAGTGGATACCGGGTCAAAAGTGCACCACTTGCATCAGCCAAGTATTCTCGGCGTCGAGATACCGCAAGTTGAATCAAGGTTGCAACAATTGGTGTGATGATTAAGGCCGCAATGAGAAGAACCAATGTGATAGGGCTTTTGTTCCGATCTTTATTTCCGCCTCCCCACCAAAAACTACGCATAATCCAGTCTACTGTCAGGCCGATTGTTCCAACGAGCACTGCAGTAATCGTTGATACTAAAATATCATAATTTCGAATGTGCGAAAGTTCATGAGCAATCACTCCTTCAAGTTCTGTACGACTCATCATTTGAAGAAGTCCCGTAGTTGCACATACTACCCCATGCTTTGGATTTCGTCCGGTTGCAAATGCATTTGGCGACAGATCATCGATCACGTAAACTTTTGGCATGGGAATACCTGATGCGATGGCTAAGTTTTCAGTCACGGTGTAAAGATCAAAGAATTCTTCCTTTTTTGCAAGTCGCGCATGTGTCGTAGTCAAGACAATTTTATCGGAGTAGAAATAGCTCCCCACACTCGAGGCAAATGCAATGACAAACCCCATAAGTGCATACACATTTGCATCACCATACGATAAACCTATGGCATAGAAAAAGCCAGTAAAAAGAAGGAGAAAGAGACCAAATATCAAATAGGTCTTCATTCGATTATGTGCGATTTCTGAATAAATGGTCATAAGTTACCTATTTCAATGCTGTAAAAGAAACTTCGAAAATACTTTCAAATTTGAGGATCCGTTCTGAAACCTTGCAAACATGACACAAATCTCAAACCTATGAAAGGTTTGAGATTTTATCAATTCATTGCGTCATTAGAATTTTACGTCTACTTTTTTTCGATCTGCTTCATCTGCTTTAAAAAACTCAAATGCAGTAAATCCAAGCATTCCAGCAAATAAATTTGTGGGGAACATCTGAATCTTTGCATTAAAGTCGAGCACGTTGCTGTTGTAAAACTGTCGTGAATACGCAACCTTGTCCTCAGTATCTGCAAGTTGGCTTTGAAGATCTTTGAAATTTTCATTAGCCTTCAGTTCTGGATACGCTTCAGATACTGCAAACAATGATTTCAAGGCTCCGGTCAACATGTTGTCAGCCTGAGCTTTATCATGCACGCTTTCTGCAGTCATAAGTGCAGAACGCGCTTTTGTCACATTTTCAAAGACTTCTTTTTCATGTTTTGCATATCCCTTGATCGTTTCAACCAAATTGGGAATAAGATCTGCACGACGCTTGAGCTGGACATCAATCCCTGAAAACGCCTCTTGAATGCGCGTTTTAAGAATAACGAGACCGTTGTATGTGGTGATGAGATACATTGCAATAAGAAGCAATGCTCCCCCACCAATTAAATTTAAATTCATTTACGATACACCTCCTTTCTCATAAAAGTAATTGTAGCATAAAACAGTAATTGGTATGCTACAATGGGATCGTATGAAAAACACTATAGAACAGACTGGAGAGGAAGAAAATGGATATAAAGAAAAATTAAATATTCTTATTTCTCAAAATCGATCTTTCTTTATTACCGGAGCAATAACCCTTATTTTTATCATCTATATTTTTCTTCTCCAGATAGGTGGACAGGCAATTACACAATTTAGATACAACATTTTATCGTTTATTTCAAATAATTTTAATCGCAATGTCGCACCCACATCTCCTGACCTTACCAATAGAATTACAAATAAATCGATCGATTATATCTCACCAATAAATCATCCTTCAGGAGCGCAAATTGATGAAAATGGACAAATCAGCGCCATTTCTTCAAGCAAAGTTACGTACACGAAAAATAAATATACGGTAAAAAAAGGGGATAGTCTCGCGTCCATTGCTCTCCAAGCATATGGAGATCGAAATGCATGGGTCAGAATTGCAACAGCAAACAATCTGGCAAGTCCTGATCTTATTGAGGTCGGCATGGAACTGGTGATTCCACGCTAAAAATTCTCTTCAACTCACTTCAAACTGTATACTATAATAGATAAAGAAATTGCGGGATTAGTACACCGGTAGTATGCATCCTTCCCAAGGATGAGAAGCGAGTTCGATTCTCGTATCCCGCTCAATAATTCAAAAAGAGCTATAAGGATTATTCGTAATCGCATAATTTTTCCCATACCTCGTCACTGTGCCATTTCCTCCACCCCCATTGCAGGTATCGGTCTGTGCAAATGCTTTTTCTTCATCTGTCCAATTTTCTAATGTTGCAGAGAGTGAATATGTCTGACCGCCATCACAAATATAAAGCATATATCCAGGATTTTGAATAGGATCATCTATCAATGGAACAGATTGATATCCCAACCGTTCCAGAACGCGCGTTACCGCAGTTGTATACGAAGTACCATTTTCATACCCGACCCATCCCTGCCCACCATTGTTCCATCCACCTCCGGTCACCACATACGTATCGTGATCTACGTAATATTGCTCTAAAGCTGCCTGAATTTTCTGCAGATCATCCTTCCGTTTCGTGTCACGTGAGTTGCGCATAACATTGCTATAGCTCCCAATACTCATCGTAAGAAGAACACTAATAATTCCAATAACCACAATGAGCTCTATAAGAGTAAAGCCTTTATGGTCTCGAGTTTGAAGTATATTATTGTGGAGAATCATTCTATTGGCTGTGGTGAATTGATAAGCTCTTCCGAAGGTTGCTCAATTTTTGGCGGAATGGATTTTAATCCATAAATAATTACCAGGATAATCGCTATAGTCCCCACAATAATTCCAACTACCGTTTTATTCATATGTTTATGATACCAAATGTCAGAGTAATCAATCAAATAGTTTCAAACATCTCTTTATATATATTAGTATAATAAAGTATGCTCCATCGTTTTCAGCACGAAAAAGGTTGGCTTTTTCAGTTTCGAAAAGAAATACTTAGGTATACATTCTTATCGATTACTGCCGTTTTGTTCGCCGTAATATTTTTTACTGCAAACTCTTATTCAAAAGAGATTTTTGATGAAAAAACCCCCATCGTCATCTCAGATGATTTTTCTTTGTCCTCAACTGATCTTGAAAATGATACCGATCAAATTTTTGTCGGATTTTTGCCCTCATGGTCAATTGCTCAGAAAGCGCAAGTACACCCAGAATATCTTGATCAAATAATATATTTTGGATTGGGCATTTCTGATTCTGGAGAACTTATGAAATTTAACAAAGATAATATCGCATTAGTAGAATGGACCTATTTTCTTTCTGATTCATTTTCAGAATTGAAAGCTGAAGCCAAAAAAACCGATACTAAAATTCTTATTGCAATAAAGAATTTTGATAATGAATCCATTGATACGCTCATTAGCTCTGAGTCAAACAGAAAGCGCGCAATTTACAATATTACTACTCTCGTCAATGAGTATCAGCTTGATGGAGTAAATATCGATTTTGAATATTTTACCCGGTCGGACTTTCCCACGATGAAATATTACAACTTATTTTTGACCGATCTATCTTTAGAGCTAAAAAAACAAAACCCTCATGCCATACTTTCTGTTGATATAAACGCATCTGCAGTCTACCAAGACAATGCATACGATATTGTAAAAATAGGTGATGTGGTGGATCATATAATTGTAATGGGGTATGACTATCACGTACCAAGCTCTTCATATGCCGGTCCCGTATCGCCAATTAATGCAGATGGAGACGAACCTAATTTGACTAAAACAATAGAATCTCTCAAAGGAAGAATCGATCCAAAGAAAGTAATTTTAGTGCTCCCCTTGTATGGATATGAATGGCAGACATACACAAAAGATGAAGGAAGTCGCGTAATTCCTCAAACCGGAGCGCTTGCATCATATAAACGAGTCAGAGAGCTTATTGCTGCACGTGAAGATCTTTCAATCTCATACGATAAACTTTCCCAATCGCCGCGTATTGTGTACACTCAAAATGGACTGATCAAACAAATATACTATGATGACGAAAAATCACTTGCAACAAAATTTCAGTTTATTTCAGAACACGAACTGGGTGGAATGGGTTTGTGGGCACTTGGATATGAAGGAAATTATATCGAACCCTGGAAACTCATAAAAGACATTCGCACCACAAAGTGATATACTTTCCGAACTGAATTGCCGATATAGCTCAGTTGGTAGAGCAGTCCCTTCGTAAGGGAAAGGTCGGAGGTTCGACTCCTCTTATCGGCTCATATGTCACACTTATATCAACATAGAAATAAACAAAATAACAGTAAAATTATCATTCTCGTTCTGATGACTGTTCTGTTGATATCAATAATCATTTTGATTGGTTTTGATAGTATTATAAACTCTGCACTGCTCTTCACCAATTTGTTTCGTTCAGATACAAAGATAAATAACGTAGAAACAGAAGAGGTTTTTTATGGATCAGTTTCAATTGATACACCTTCTGTTGCTACAAATTCTGCATCTATCATTGTTTCCGGACAGGCGACGGGATTTGATTCGGTCGATTATTATCTAAATAATGTGAAATCTGAGTCATCATCTCTTGATAAGAGTACCGTATTCTCTTCAGAAATTGGAAAACTTAAAATTGGAGAAAATATACTGTATGCAGTTGCTCGAACAAAGGATGGAAACAATTCTAAAAAAACGGAAAAATTTACGGTTATTTATAAGCGAGACGCTCCATCACTTCAAATAGACAAACCTAAAAATGAAGAAATCGTACATTCTCAAGAAGTTGAAATCAGTGGTACAACTGATCGAAATACCACTATTCATCTGAATAATGCTCCAATTGTTGTTGATTTAAAAGGCGATTTTGTTACTTCAACTAAACTTAAAGAAGGAGATAATACCCTCAATTTTAAAGCGACCGATGTAGCTGGTAATACATCAGAAAAATCTATTCACATAGTATATCAGTCAGAAGAATGAACGTCTGAAACAAACAATACACCAAGAAAAAATATCACAAACGGATGAAGGAGTACATTGTCAAACATTGAAATAATACTCAAAAAACATACACTCATGAGAAAAAACATATTTTTACGAGCAAGTATCGAGAGAACATACATAAATAAAGAAAGCCCTCCCACTCCTCCAGCAACTAAAATGATCATAAAACTCGAATGAAACGAAGCAATTCCGTGTGAGGGATTATAATCTTCGACAAACACTTCATCGATATATTTTTCTTTTTCAAATCGTATGTGATTATATCCAATTCCAAAAATCGGATTTTTTTGCCAAATCTCGAATCCTTTTCTATAATCTTCAAGACGTGCAGTAATCGATGCCGTTCTTAGGAGGTTAATACTCTCAGTTTGGGCTTTTGGAATAAGAAATATGAGAACAATGATTGTTAATACCATTACTGCGGTAATCTTGTATCGTTTTAAGGTGATGCCAAACAATAGAATAACGCCAAGTATTGCAAGAAATGCCCCTCGGGAGTAAGTCAATACAATCAAAATAAATGAAACAACCAACAGTATCACCTTGATAACAGGTCGTTTCGCCTTTTGAGCTTTATTAATGAGATACCATCCGCCCAAAAAAAACATTCCGGCTGCAATTGGTGGATCAAGAAATACACCGACTAGTCGAGATATATGAGGGTCCCACCCAAGATATGCAATGTTTCCAATATTTGGATACAGATAATATTGAAAGACTGATCCCAAAAGAATTATCCCTGAAATAATGATAAGTGATGCGCCTAATTTCAAATGAGTTACCTTAACATGATGATAGAAATACAGAATGTAAATGCCATACATGACAAGACGAAGCGCATATAAACTCGCAATGATATTTTCATTTAAAGTATAGTAAAACAAAGAAATGACAAAGCTTACACCCATCCATGCAAGAAAAAGAGTGATCGGTACTTTCTTTTTTACATAATTAAATGGCTGGAGTTTATAGTGAGAAATGAAAATAACTGACGTAAGCGCGACAAGTACCTCGTAAAAATAAAAATAGATTGGTTGATCGGGAATATGGATTCGACCTAATTGCCCAAAAATAAAGAAGAATAGTGTCGAGTAAATAAGTATTTTTAATAATCGATTCATGACTTCATCATATACAATTTTGAACGTACCAGAAACGAATGAAAACTCATGAGAAATGAGTATACAAATCCCGGTGGCCCATCCACAAATCCCCATTGGATGAAGAAGGTGTACAGGAATTTTAAAGGAGGAACACAGAGAACCTCAACAATTGATATGCTTATATCCTGATTGTACAATTCACTTGCGCGTCGAGAACTATAATCATTGATGTCAGAAATAAACTCTTTAAGCGTAGGATGCGGATAGTGCTCGATATACCCTCTAAGTAGTCCGACTTCCTTATTTGTTTGAAAAACTTCATGCACTACACCACTCCAAATGCCTGCTTCTTTCTGAATTATTCGAATAAATCCCAATGAATACGCATGCCGAACCTCTCCAAATCGAAGCGTTCTCCCCCACCAGTGATCACGTCGTTTAATGTAATAACCGGCATATTTTCTGTTTTTCGATATTGTAAGAATTTCACTTTTTAATTCATCTGAAACTCTCTCATCTGCATCGATAAATAATACCCAATTATTTTTTGCTTCCATAAGTCCCCTATTTCGGAGCTCAGAAAAGTTGAATTTTTCAGACATTTCTATAATCCGAGTGGCATATTTTTGTGCAATGCTAATCGTTTTGTCTTGAGAACCATTATCGATGATGATTATTTCTTGCGAAAATGAAACCGATTCAATGCATTTTGCAAGAGATTTTTCTTCGTTTTTAGTAAGAATTACGGTAGAAATCATGGGAGAAGAAAATTTAATGGTGTGGCCACTAGAGAACTTGCCTGTCCGCCTCTGGCGGAAACCTCTGACCTCTCGAACCTGCCTGCCAATTACGCGATGTGAGCCCGGGTGGATTTGAACCACCGACCTTTCGAATGTGAATCGAACGCTCTACCACTGAGCCACGGGCTCATCGACGGGCAGGTATGAATCGAACGCTCTAGCCTCAGCCAAGGGCTGATCCGCCTTTGGCGGAAACTTCAGCTAAGCGGCCTACTGTAATTATATCATCCTTTGCATGTGTTGTTTTTATACTCAATGTTCTTTACAATAAGCAGATGGGAATAATCAGAGCTATCATCGCTTTTATAATGGAAATTATGGAAACAGTGGTATTTGTTGGATCACTCTTTATTGTTGTATATCTCTTTATTCTTCAACCAAACCAGATAAAAGGAGCTTCAATGGAGCCAACCTTTTACAATGGAAATTATATTTTTACCAGTAAAATTACCTATAAAATACGACAGCCACGACGTGGTGACGTGGTCGTATTTCATTCTCCCAAAAACCATGATATCGAATTTATTAAACGAGTTATTGGCCTATCAGGTGATACGATTCTCATAGAAAACAATGAAATATATATTAATGGCGTACTGATTCCCGAAAAATATATTTCAGCCAAAACAACCCTCGTTCCTGGAAGCTTTGCGCAAGAAGGCGTACCTATTCAAGTTCCGAACGGACAAATATTTGTTATGGGTGACAATAGACCTCGCTCTTCTGACTCTCGTGAATTTGGCACTATTCCAAAAGATTTAATCGTCGGACAGGTGTTTTATCGATATTTCCCCGCTAATAAAATTGGGCCAATTAATAACCCGTATGATGACCGTGGAAATCTAAGAGCCTATTCACTTCTCATACTTGGTGCACGAAGTTAGTCGAGAACCTCAATCGTGTGCCCTTCTTGGATGTCTTGTTCCAAGAGTTTCACCAATTTCTTGATAAACTGCGCAGTATCTTTTGTCTTTCCTCGTTTTTCTATAACCAATTTGCCTCGAACGCGGGATTGATAAATTCTCACGCGCGACTCATGCTTTTCTTGGAGGCTATTTGAAATTTTTGCTAGTTCCTTTGGAGAAATAAGATAATCGTCTGATGCGACATCAAATTTGAGCTGCCGTATAAGCGTTTCAGTTTGAGGTGCAGTTAATTCCTTTTTCAGTATTTCCTCATATGCTTCTTTCATCTGCTCTTCTGTTTGGAGACGAGACAAGATCATAAGATGTGTCGATGAAATTTGACCAGAATAATATCCGTCAGCAGCAAGTTGGGGAATTCGAAGTAAACGAATCATATGAGAGACATACGATGGATGCTTCTTAAGAATTTCTGCAATTTTTTTTAATGAAACTTCTTTATCGATACGAAGGTGATGTATCAGACGTGCTTTACGAAGAATATCTTGCTCTTGCTTCAGTAGTTCAAAAAGTTCTTCTGTTGATTTTGTATTCATTGGTGACTACTATACCACTTTTACGTATTGTCTTCCAAGTTTTTTGAAAAACGCTACTGTTCCTGCTACTTTAGCATGGAGTGTATGATCACGACTTACATACACATTGAGACCAGCCTTAATTCTGGTTCCGCGTTGCTTTATCAAGACGTTACCAGCTTTTGCTTCTTGACCACCATACAACTTCACGCCAAGTCGCTTTGAGATTGAATCTCTATTTCCTTTTACTGCTCGCTGAGCTTTTGTATGTGCCATATATATTTATGAATAATTAAATCTTTGTTACTTGAATTTTTGTCAGATGCGGACGAAATCCCCTCACTTTTCGATATCGAACTTTTGACTTATATTTTGCTACTCTTATTTTATCACCTTTCATATTTTCTAATACTTTTCCTTTTCCTGCAGTTTCAGTTTTCGGAATCTCAATTTCAGCAGATTCTTCATTAAAATACATGATTATGGGAAGAATTATCTCTTCTCCTTCTTCTTTATTGACGTTTTCGACTATGAGCTCGTCTCCTTTTTTTGTAATATATTGTTTTCCTTGGATTTGAATTACTGCGTGTGTATTCATGTGAATATGATATAAAAAATATACTCAATTCTTTGAGTGTGAACAACTATTATACTGCATTCTTCGTCAACTGCAAGAGTTTACGGGATCAATGCAAGACCGATCATAAAAGTAATGAGCGACGACCCCCCATAAGTAATAAAGGGGAGCGTGATACCGGCCACCGGAAGGAGTCCAAGATTCATGCCAATATTTACTGAGGTTTGCACAATCACAAGCGTTGCAAAACCAAGAATATAAAAAAAACGATATCGTTCATCAACATCAGTACTGTATACATACCTTGCCATTTGATAAAATAGTAAATAAAAGAATGTACCGTACAATAGTATCACCAGTGCTCCGCCAACAAATCCAAATTGCTCAACAAGGGAAGAATATGCAAAATCTGTATGAAACTCTGGCAAGAAATTAAGTTGGGATTGTTTACCCATTCCCAGACCTTTTCCGAGCAATGTCCCCGATCCGATCGCAATTTTGGCTTGCATCATGTTGTATGAAGCACCTGAAATATCTGACGATGGATTTATAAAGCTAATAATTCTACTCTGTTGATAATCCCTCATACTAAACCACACAATCGGAAGAAGCGCCACGATAAGAAGGAGAAATACAATGATCTGTTTTTTTGGAACCGTAGATAGAAGCACCATCACAAAAAATACAGAGAGTATCATAAGCGACGTTCCTAAATCAGGTTGCCGAAAGATCAGTAAAAAAGGAATAATGGTAAAAAAAAGAGTTTTCAAAAACAATCGTGAATTTTCAATTGGTGATTTTACCGTAGAAAAAATCCGTGCTAAAAAGGCAATAAAAAATACCTTAAATATTTCTGATGTTTGTAGCTGAAAAAAGTACAAATCAATCCATCTTTTTGAACCTTTTGCCTCTGTGCCAATAAAATAGGTCAATATGAGAAGGCCAACAAATATCCAATAAAATGCCGGAGCATTTTGCCGAAAAAAATGTTTATTTACTTGAAGATAGCGAATAACTATAAAAAATATAAGGCCGATGCCAAAAAACATCAGATATGAAGATACCAGATCAGTTCGAACCCCAATAAGATTCAGAAGTCCAAATAAATAGAGCAAAACAATAGGAATGTAGTAAGTATTTGGCATAGCAAAAGTAACGCTTTGTTAGGCTTCCGTTTCAACGTTAAGTTCAGAGCCATACATAATCTTTGATGCCTGAACTTGTGACTTTATACTTTCTTCAAACGGTTGAAATTTATCCTCTATCGTAATAATTATTGAGTCGCTCATTCCCACACCCAATTTTTTCCGTATATTTTGAATCTTTCGAATAAGATCTCGCATATCACCTTCCTGTTGCAATTCTTTAGAAATCTCAAGATCATATATCACTACCATCTCCTCCTCGGTGCTTATGTTGAGTATTACTTCTTTCACATTCAACTCTTCAGAAATCAGTAGTTTGTATGCAGATTCGAAGTCTTTATGAAGTATTTGCGATCCTTTTGGAATATGTACAGTTACTGAAGCAAGTGGCTGGCGAACCTTCATCTGGTGTTCTTTTCGCAACCTGTGTCCCACTTCTACCATTTGTCGAACTATCATCATGTCACTTATCAGTTTTTCATCAATCGCTCCATCAAGTGTTGGCCATGACTCAAGATGTACCGATTCATTCCCAGTGAGAGTAGTATATATTTCTTCACTCATGAATGGAAGAAATGGGGACATGATAATTGAAAGGTTTTTAAAAATATTCTGTGTGGTTGTATAAAAAGATAGTTTGTCTGATGCGTCAGTAGCTGATGGTCCTACTCGATTTCGTGATCTACGTATATACCACAAAGACAAATCTTGGACGAATTCCTCTATTGATACTGCAGCTTGTTTTGGCTCAAATGTTGATAATCTTGATTTTACTTCTGATTCTGTTTGACGAAGTCGTGACTCAATCCATTGGTCAAGAACAGATGATTCAGCTTTCAGTAATGATTTATCTAAATATTCAATGCCATCTACTTCAGCATTCATTCGATAAAATTTGAATATGTTCCAGAGAAGCAAATAAAACTGTCGCCTCACTTCTTGAGCTTTTGTAGGACCGAATGCAAGGTTTTCCGCCGGATTTTGACGGACATACATCCACCGCATCACATCAACGCCAATATCGTCAGCGCCCTCGTTAAACTCAATAGAGTTTCCCCAACTTTTGTGCATTGGTCGTCCATCTTCACCGACCAAGGTGGCAAATCCCAACACCTGTTTGAATGGATTGGTATCCTCCAAGACGCTTGACATTGCGATCATGGCATAAAACCAATTTTTAAACTGTCCGGGAAAAGATTCAGTAATAAAATCTGCGGGAAACCATTTCTTCCATTCATCTTTGTTTTTCGTATAGAGAGGCTCTCCTTTATTATTTTCTCTCATCGTGGAATACGGTACAATCCCCGCATCAAGCCATGGGTTACCGACATCACCGATTCGGCGAATTGGCTTTGCACATATGGAGCAGTTTATGGTCACTTCATCGATATAGGGTTTGTGAGGAGTATATCCTTCAAATTTTTCCCAACCTTCTTTTGCTTTTTCTTGAAGTTCATCTTTTGAACCAATAACTTCAAATGATTTACATTCCGTACATTCGTAAATTGGCAGCGCAAGTCCCCAGTATCGATTTTTTTTTGAAATAAGCCAATCATGCATATTTTTAAGCCAATCAAGCTCACGATCAAGACCAAAAGAAGGTATCCATTTTATTTGCTTTGCAACTTCAATCATCCGATTTCGAAGAGTTCTCTTATCGACTTTGAGCTTTAAATTTTGGATTTTGGATTTTGAAGGAGTATCCATCGCAATATACCATTCATCAGCAACTTTCCAAACTAGTTCTGCTTTACAGCGCCAACAACCAGGATATCGATGCTTATATCGGCGAATTTCAAAAATCCAATTTTGACCTTTCTCATCTTGTTCCTTCAAATAATTAAAAATGATTTCTGGATGTTTCTTTGCATTTTTACCAGCGAGAAATCCCATATGGGGGAGATAGTCCGCATTATCTGCAATCACCGGAATCATCGGGAGTCCCAGTTTTTTTCCCAAACGGAAATCTTCAGTTCCGGCACTTACGGCCGTATGGACAAGCCCCGTACCCTCAACTGTTGTAATCGGCATGATTTGTGGGTCAGTTTTTACCACCGTATGAAAGACATCTTCATACTTTTTTGCAATGTCTTGTACTGCCTGAAGCTGGTCAAATGGGCCAATATATTTGAGGCCAACAAGTTCAGATCCTTTTACTGTTTTGATTATTTTTTGATAATCTTTTGCAAAAACTGATTCTATAAGTTCATGAGCTACCCAATAGGTATCTCCGCTCGTTCCCTGCACCAAGGAGTAATCAATCTTTTCATCGACTGCAACAGCTATGTTTGCGGGCAATGTCCATGGAGTAGTTGTCCATACCAAAAGATACTCATTTTCTCGGCCGACAATCGGGAGCTCAAAAAATATTGATTCATGTACTACCTCTTTGTAATCTTCTGTAAGCATCTCATGCTGAGATATTGCCGTTTCACAACGAGGGCACCACGGAACCGACTCGTGTCCCTTATAAATCCATCCATTCTCATGACAGACTTTCAGAAAATGCCAAATCATATAATTATTATCATCACTCATGGTGTAGTAAGAGTTTTCCCAATCCATAAAATAGCCTAGGCGTTTTGATTGATCAGTCTGAATAGCAGCATATTTATGTACTCGATCTTTACAAAGTTGAACAAATTTTGCAATTGAAGCGAATGTATCTCCGGGAACCAGGTTTTCAATATCTTTTTTTGTGTGAAGTTCAAGCTCCTTTTCAACCTCTACCTCAACCCATAATCCCTGACAATCAAATCCACTTTGAAATCGTTGCCGATGCCCCAGTAGATTATGAAATCGCTGCCACACATCCTTGTACGTTCTCCCCCAAGCATGATGAACACCCATCGGGTTATTGGCAGTAATCGGACCATCCTGAAAAGAAAAGTATTTTTCAGAAGAATCATTTTTATGAAGATACTTTTCAACAATTCCCTCTTTTTTCCAATGATCGAGCCACTTGTGCTCCATATCGACAAAAAATTGAGTGAATTGATCTTTTTTTGGTTGTTGTGACATAGTGATGAGGTTAATTGTATCATTCACTGCAGAGTCTATCAATGGAGCGATTGTTATAACTTATTTTCTTCTTAAAAACGCAGGTATATCAAACTCATCAGAATCTGCAGGCATGACCGGTGGAGAAGTTGGTCGATCTTCTTCATCTTCCTGATGAACTTCAGGAGGATACAAAGAAAGATTATCGTCGTGTTCTAACGAAGGTTTTTCTTCTCGATCAATTGAAGGAGTTTCTTGACCGGGTCGCTGAAATTTAAATAGCTTCATACGACTTTCATCAAAGCGGGTTGCAATAACGGTAATCTTTATCTGATCTACCAATTTGTCATCAATTGCCGCGCCAAAAATAATATTTGCATCAGGATCAACCGCCTTTGAAATCATTGTAGCAGCTTCGTCAATCTCACTCATTGAAAGATCTTCACCACCAACAATATTTATTAATATTCCTTTTGCACCATCAATTGAGGTATCCAGAAGCGGTGAAGATATTGCTTGTCGTATGGCAGATATTGCACGCTTATCCCCACTACCGATACCCATACCCATAATCGCGTTCCCCGCATTTTTCATAATTGAACGAACATCCGCAAAATCAACATTGATGAGTCCGGGAAGTGTGATAAGTTCAGCTATTCCTTTTACTCCTTGATACAACACTGAGTCAATTTTTTTGAAAGCTTCTAAAATGGAGGTTTTTTTATCAATAACTTGAAGAACGCGTTGATTGGGAATAATAATCAGCGTATCAACATTGTCTTTCAAAAGATCGATTCCCTCTGCTGCAGTAGCTTTTCGAGGAGCACCTTCAAAATCAAACGGTTTGGTGACTACTGCAACGGTCAATGCTCCTGATTCACGCGCAACTTCAGCAACAATCGGTGAGGCACCCGTTCCCGTTCCTCCGCCCTCGCCACAGGTGATGAATATCATGTCTGCATTACCAAATTCGTCTTTAAGTTTCTCTCTTGATTCCTCTGCTGCTTGTCTTCCGATTTCTGGATTTCCTCCTGATCCAAGGCCCTTTGTGAGTTGATCGCCAATTTGCACCTTAACATCTGCTTTATTATGAAGAAGTGCTTGTGCATCGGTATTTACCGCAACAAACTCAACTCCCTCTATACCGCCCTCCTGAATCATAGAGTTTATTGCATTTCCCCCACCACCGCCGACACCAACGACTTTTATTTTTGCTGCTTGACCTGCTTTTGGTTTGATTAACATAATAAGTAGAGCTTTTTGCTTCTCAATTATGACTATATGATACTACGAAATATCAATTTGTCACTAGCAAGGATTCATAATCCCCATTTATGATTATGGTAAAAACTGTTTGAACAGTTTTTTGACTTTCGAAATTATATCATTCATTGAGAAGTTTTTCAGAATTGAATTAAAATCTTTATACGAAGTATCATCACTAAACATTTGCTTACCGCCATAATAGACAAGCCCCAGAGTTGATGCATACATGGGATTCATCACTTCGTCGACTAAACCAGAGGCTTTATCAGGTATACCAATCCGAATTGGAAGGCGAACGATACGTTTACCTTGTTCGACCATTCCAATGGTCAAAGCGCCTCCACCAGTAATAACAAGTCCCGACGGAATATGCTTTTCAAACTCACTTTTCACAATCTCTTCTTTAATGTATGAAAAAATCTCTTCTATTCTCGGGCCAATGATGCCATCAACTATTTCACGAGGTGTTGCATCAGGCAGTTTTTCTGGAATATTCATTTTTGCTGAACTTAAGAAATCTTTATCCTTTTTTTTCATCGCTTCTTCAACTTTTTGCTTGTTGTTGCTGAGGTATAATTTGATTTTTTCTGCAGAGTCAAGAGAGACACGAAGGCCAACTGCCAAATCATTGCTTATGTGACGAGCTCCAATTGGAATCGAGGAGGAATATGACAATGCTCCTTCAACATAAATGCAAATATCAATTTTTCCCCCACCAATATCTACAAGCGCAACACCAAGGTCCTTTTCAGTATCGGTTAAGACCGAATCTGCTGCGGCAACTCCTGAAAAAATATATCCTAAATTTTTGACGCCAAGATCATTGAGAACTTTATCGATGTTTTTGAGATTTGTGGCTGATGCCGTGATAATATGAGTATCAACTTCAAGCCTAACCCCACTCATTCCAATTGGATTGTTAATTCCACCCTGACCATCAACGCTATATTCTCTTGGGGTAACTTCAATGATCTGCCGGGTATTTGAAAGAGATATTGCACGTGCTGCATCAATCACTCGAAGCACATCCTCTTCCACCACTTCAAACTGCGGATTTGCCACCGCTACAATTCCATGAGAGTTTATAGAAGAAATATGGGGACCTCCTACCGTAACGAACGCTTCCTTTATCTGATGTCCTGCCATTCGTTCTGCTTTTTCAATACTTTTTTCAACTGAAGCTGATGCTTGATCAATATCGACAATTAACCCTTTTTTTACTCCTCGGGTTGGAGCTGCATTAAACCCAATTATGCGTATTTCATCTGAGTCTTCTGAAGAAATACCAACAATGGTTGCAACTTTTGTACTTCCAATATCTATTCCACAGATTAATGACTCAGCCATGAAGTAATGATATCAAATATTAATGAGTTAATTGGTATAAAATGTTCAAAATTTAACCACTGGTTTGTCAAATCTAAAATCAATTCTTGAATACGTAATTCCTTGTATCTGAAATTGCTTTATGGCTTCTTCAAATTGATACAACTGAAGCTCACGTTCTTTTTCTGATGAAAATAAATATTCATGGTCATCTGTATATAATCCTAGCATATGATATCCAGCAATATCAATACGAATAACCTTCTCCTTTGCACGTTCTACCACCTCAATATAATACAGTACGTCACGAATGTCTTTTTTATCAATGATATCTCCTGCGTGATATCCTGAATAAGGAATGTCTTGATAATAGGTAATAATTGGAATAGAATCACGCGAAAGAATGCGATCCTTTTGAAGAATGTTACCTTCTTTGCTCAATAATAGGAATCCATTTCCAACATCAAGATAAGCTGATGGATAGAGACGGCGAACAGATATTGAAAGCGTGCTTGGATACTCCTTTTGGATCTTCGTTATTTCATAGAAAGGATTAATTTTATTGATCACTTCTCTCGCTTTAATTTCATCAATAAACCATATATTTTTGTTAAGGAGTGCTGTTGTACCGATAACGCTTTCCGCATCCGATTTTCCGATTACGGTTATAGTCCTAACTCTATACTGATTGTCTATGGAGTGAAAAAGAACAATCCAAACTCCCAGAGAAATAATGAAGAGGAAAAAGTATATTTTTTTAAGAAAAAATTTCAGTGATAATGCGGGAAACTGCATCGGATTTATAAATTCCAGAAATTTTTTGATACGCTTCTTCATAGACCTTTATATTATCCATCATTTTATAAATAAGTTCTAGCAGATCCATACTTGAATCATATTGATCAAAAAGCTCTGCGGCACCAAACGATGAAAGAAGTGCGGCTTGCTTTTGCTGTTCATCATATGCTGACCACGGCAGCGGAATGAGAAGTGCTGGTTTATGTAACGCAACAAGCTCAAAACACGTATTTGCTCCTGATCGACCGACAACAAGATCTGCCGCTTTATACACCGCTCCAATATCTTCGTTTGAAATATGAGTTTTCAAAATATATCTTTTCTGCAGATTTGATGGAAGAGATTTCTTTAAATCATTCAGTAGATTGAAATCACCATATGCTTCAACATTGCCTGTTTGATGAACGATGCAGTACTTCTCAAGAAGCTTTGGAACAATATTTTCAAAAAGAATATTTATTGCATGTGACCCCAAGGATCCACCGGTAATATAGATGCATGGTACTGACTCATCTCTCACTATTGTTCCATGATTATCTTCAAATATACTTGTTCTCACCGGATTTCCCGTCAGGATGCTTTTATCTGAAGGAAAAAACTTTATTGATTGTTCGAAAGAGATAAATATTTTTTTTGCAAAATAAGAGATGATTTTATTTGCTGATCCTGGTCGAATGGTTTGTTCGTGAATATAGACTGGAATGCCAAAAAGGTATCCAATAAATGCCATGGGTAAACTCAAGTATCCTCCAAAGGTAAGAATGACATTTGGCTTCTGCTGCATAAGAATAACTAATGCATGAACAAATCCAAATGGAATACGTAATATGTTTAATAATGATTGCAAAGAAAACACTCTCGTAACCCGTCCAGCATCAAGGTTAATAAACTGAATTGAACGTTTATTTATTTCTTGATACTCAAAACTTTCAGATTTCTCTTGCGCATTATTATATTTTCGTCCCACAAAAACGATCTCTACAGGAGGATGATCTTTTTTCAACTGATCTATGATCGCGAGTGCCGGTGCGGGATGACCTCCCGTAATAATGATTTTCTTTATGGCGTGCATATACTATTGTATCAATTCTTCGAAAGCTTTGCCTGTCGTGCAACGTTTATTGCAACTCCCAACAGCATAAAGGAGGTGATCATTGAAGATCCTCCATATGACAAAAATGGGAGAGTAACTCCAGTAAGTGGCATCAGATTAACCATGCCTCCCAGATTAATCATTACCTGAAGTCCAAAAAAAGTAAATATTCCACCTATCAAAAGCTTCCCAAAATGGTCTGACGTTGCATTATATATTTCATATAATTTAAAAAGCAAGACAACATAGAAAAAAATAATCAGTACTCCACCAACAAACCCAAGTTCTTCTCCCATAATGGCAAATATTGAATCCGTATGAGCTTCCGGAAGAAATAAATACTTTTGCCGAGATGCGCCAAAACCTCGTCCCGTAAATCCTCCTTCCGAAAGAGAGATAAGTATTTGATTGATATGAAAACCTACCCCAAGCGGATCCTCAGAAGGATTGAGAAAGGCAGTTAACCGACGAAGTCTATACGGCGCAGCAAAAATGAGCGCGATAAATCCACCGATTGAAATTGGAATTAACCCAAGAAGATATTGTAACTGCTGTCCTGCAAGAAAGTACATTATGACGCTTAGTGCAAAAATAATAATGGCTGTTCCCATATCTGGTTGGAGTAAAATAAGACCCATTAAAAATCCCGTCAGTATAAGGAATGGAGTAAAGCGGTTTTTCTCCTTTTTACTAAACCACGATGCAAGATAGATAATTGCCGCAAGCTTCGCAAATTCCGTTGGTTGAATGGTGATAATCCCCAGATCAATCCAGCGACGAGCTCCTCCCACTTGCTGACCGATTGATGGAATGAGAACGACTAGGAGAAGAATGATAACTCCGGCCATCAACGGAAATGCAAAATAATACAGTTGTTTATAGTTGTAAACAGAGAAAAAAATCATTGCAACAATTCCCAATCCAATCCAACGAAGCTGCAATTTGAGAAAATGAAAACTATCTCCCGTCGCTTGAAGTGCGCGAATTGATGATGCTTCAAATACAAAAATAAGCCCGATCAACGAAAAAACAATAGCAAGCGACACAAGTAATATTGTTGTGGGAAGTGATTTTTTATCAGCTCGAAGATTTCGAATTCTGGTTTTCCTGCGCATATTGTTTAACAAATGTTTGAAACAGTGTTCCTTTTTCAATAAAGTTTTTCCATACCGAATAGCTTGGTGACGCTGTTGAAAGAAGACAAATTGTGCCATTTTTTGTATTTTTATAAGCAAATGCCACCGCTTCTTTCATTTCTGATGTGTGAAATATTTGCGGATGATAATCATCAAGCTCATTAATAATTAATTCTATTTTAGCTCCAGTATCAGGAAACAAAACAATGTTTTGTATGTGATATTTTTGAAGTTCTACACCTAATTGATGAAAATCATACCCACGATCTTCACCTCCCAGAAATATTGTTTCAACATTTTCAATCGCATTCAATGCGGCAATTGTTGATTCAGGGGTCGTCGAAATTGCATCATCAAAAAAAGTAATTTCATGGAATGTGCCAATGTTTTCTAACCGATGAGGAAGAGGTTGAAATGATTTTACACTCTGAAAATACTCGTTTTCAGAGATATCAAACAATCGAGAAACGGCAAGCGCTAATTCAATATTGTCAAAGTTGTGTACGCCAATTAATTTTGTCTCATAATGATTCGTCAATCCTTTTACCGCGATTTTATTGCCGAGAAAATCATGTCCCCACCTATTAAGAATTTCATAGGAATTATTGTAAATATAATAATCTGTAGAATCTGCACATGTAAGAATCGAGTGTTTTGCTTCGTAGTATTTTTTAACTGATCCATGGTATGGAATATGTTCCGGAAAGAGAGACGTAATTACGGAAATATGTGGCGAATAATGCATATCATCAAGTTGATAGCTAGAAAGTTCGTAAACAAAAATCGTATTCGAGGAATAGGAAGTAAGTAGCGACTTGAGCGCTGGTTCTCCGATGTTTCCAATAAGTCGAACATCTTTTCCTGACTCTTTTAAAATGTATGCAATAAGCGACGCTGTAGTACTTTTTCCTTTTGATCCCGTTACTCCAATGATCTGATTTTTGGGAATCTTTTCAAAAAATATATTAGTAGCCGTTGTATACGGTTTGGTCACGTATTTTTTAGGAATTCCCGGAGTTTTTATGACGAAATCATACTTCTCTTGTTCCATGAGATAATTCGAACCATCTGCCTGATCAGCAGTTCCTATTTTCATTTGTGGATATGTAAAGCGGATATACTCCTCGGTACTTTTCCCTTCCATTCCATATCCAAGGATCAATACTTTTTTTTCCGCAAAATCAGATAATTTTTTTATCATAATAAGCTGTTTGGAATAATGGATTGAAATTCATCAGGAATCATATGGCGCGATTTGAAAACCAACACATCATACTTCAGTTTATTAACTGAATCATTATCGGGTAGTATGTTTTGAACAAACTCCTTCATAACAAGTGAATCCTCAAACTCCTGCTTTTCATGAATGAGGGTCATTGCAACGACGGCTTCATCCGGCGTACCCACGCATTCAAACGGCTTATGTCCCTCGGTGCCAAATAACTGTTTATATAAGGGGAATAATTCTTTTTTATCAAGAAAATTGTCTCCAAATATATTTAACACTTCTCCCTTTGAAGAATATGCAGCCATAAGGATAAAGGTAAATGCACACTTTGGGCACGTGCCACACCAAAGATGTGAACTCGGATTATGAATGGCAAAATTTCTATTGCAACTTGAAAAGATGGGATGAAATTGTTTTTCTTTTGAAAATAGCTGCGCAATTTGAAGCTCTGAAAGCGAACGAAGTAAAGAAAAATAATGAATATGAGGTGTAAATACCTGCGCAATAAATTGCTGAAAAAGGAGTTCAAACTCAGATGACTTACTCCATTGATGATTGATCATTTCACCAAGATATTCAACATTTCCCGTATCTGAACTTCGCTCATTTGATACGATCACATTTGTATAGTCATAGAGATAGGCACAAAGTACTCCAAGAAATGCATATATTACTGAAATGGGAACATGACCGTTAAAAACATCTCCGCTATTATTTAACTCAAATAATTGTGGATCAATAAAACGCTGCACGATAATATTTTCATTTCGTAATTCCTTTGAAACTTCGTAGGTAACCGGGTACTTTTTTTGCGTCTCAACAATAAATCCATCAAAATATTTTCCTGCTTTTTGCAGTAAACAAGCTGAAACAATTGAATCTTTTCCGCCGCCAATCCCAACTAAACTTCTGTCTTTTAAAATACAATCACTTGGATTATTTTGAAGGGATTCATTAAATGGAAATTGAATCAAATGACGATAATCAATAGTGTTTTTAAAATAAAACTCCCCCATTCCTTTGGTATAAATAGTATTCCAAAAATCTGCCTCTGTTTTTGATAATTGATATGATGAAAAGGAAATCTCTGTTAGACAGTACAGCTTCCAATAGCTCATTCCCAGTGCGACATGTACTGACTGCAATATTTTTTGCACGAGTGGATCTGTGTCGTTCAACTTTTCAGATAGGGGAAGACTCATTTTTTCATCAAATCGATATGTCTTTGAATCTTTCGTCAGAATATAAAGGAAGTGAATCTCACCTGTTTTTGGATTCAATTCGATTTGGTCGAAGGTAAAAGAGGAGCTCATATGATCATTATAATGAATCAATTGCTCATTGGTGTTGGAGTTCCTGGTTTTATGATCGTGTCAAAACATCCGCTTTTAGATTCAGTCCCCGTGAGAAAATATTCTGTTTTTCCCACATAGCATGGTTTTCCGATCACATTTGGCGGCTTTTGAATCTCACCTTCCATATCTTTTTCTTCAAGAAGATAGGTCATCAGCCGTTTAAAGATTGGTGCTGCTGCCAAAGATCCGGGAGCACTGTCCATGGGACTATTATCGTTGTTCCCAACCCAAACACCAACTACTACCTTTGAAGTGTATCCCACGGTCCATGCGTCTTTAAAATCGTTTGTGGT
>Ga0210057_1001058_pt1 | contig 43110 bp, 40 predicted proteins | sample CryGeyCG2114_010_2_FD_183968 | JGI IMG/M metagenome (GOLD analysis project Ga0210057, IMG submission 183968) | Groundwater microbial communities from aquifer - Crystal Geyser CG10_big_fil_rev_8/21/14_0.10 (SPAdes) (version 2) | ecosystem: Environmental > Aquatic > Deep subsurface > Groundwater ... | reverse complement strand
ATAAGAAAGCTCCAACAATATTTATCTTGGATTTTACTTTATAAGAAATAATTCTTTCTTCACCCCTTACCAGTTCAGGAACAACCCACATCATCCTTACACCTTTGTCACCTTTTTGTACCTTTTTAGGACTAAGTGTACCAAAATTGTTAGTAGGTTCAATTATCTTTGGTAAAGTTTCAACAACAGCTAAATGTCTTAATGTTCTAGCTGTTTTATTTTTAATATGCAATAATATTTTTAATTCTGAAATCCCATCTTTATTTTCACTTACTTTCAAAATTTGTTTTTTAATAGTTAAATTCTTAGTCATCCAGAAATAAGCCAAGAATCCAAATACAATAATAACTAACAATGCTAAAGCTAAAGGTCTGTAACTTACAGTAGCACTAACTTTATGTGACGAATCAGGATCAATCACAAACCTCCAAACAACTTCTTCATTAACTTCGTATGGATCTTCAGAATAACTTACGAACCATTTTTGAAATCTGCTCAAATCAAGCTTATAACTTTCTTCAACTGCAGAATTACCATAATTTGTTTTAACTACAGAATATGTTTTTGTTAAGAACCCAGTAGTTTCATGTTTAATTTCTTTCACATCAGCATTTTTCAACACAGAAAACTTAGCTGTTGCCCTATCGATTATTTCGGAATTGTAAATAACTCTAATATTTAATTCATAATCTTTTGGTTCAGCAAAGGTTTCAATTTGAAAAACATATTTTTCATTTCTTTCTTGTAATGCAAATAATCTGATATCTTTTTCGTCATTAAATAATTCAGATGAAACAATCACTCTAACATCATTTAATTGTGTGTTAAGATTATTCTCCATTACTATTTCAAACTCTAAATCTTTTCCAGGTCCAACTCTATCTGGTATAGAAACACTCAAGTCTAGAATATCTTCAGGAGGAACAACTCTTAATATAAATCCATGTTGTAATCTTAAATTTTCATCAAAAGGTGAAGTGAATAATATGTGAGTACCATAATTTTCATCAGTAGGGATAGTTTTTTTCAATTTAATTCTAACATTAAAACTTTTTTCTTCATTTGAACCTAAAACTAATTTAGTAGTTTCTAAAAGAATATAATCAAATCTGCTGGATGGTAATGATGATAACGGGTCTTGCCTTATGTTTAAGGTTTCTTCCCTATAACCTAAATTTTTCACTGTAACTGTGAAATTAGCTTCAGCACCAGCTTGTACATATGATGGTCCTGTATGCTTTATTTCTAAGTCTGCAGCAGATACTAACCCAATTGCTAAAATAAGCATTACCAGAAATATTACAGCTCTTTTCATACAATAGCGTTATATTAATACTGGTATTTAATAGTTTCGTCTCTTAATCCTTAATCTGTTATCCCGAAACTGGGGCACACCACGAAATTAACGCACAATTAATTCATTCCATACTTCTTTAGGTGTCTTATAATAGAGGCTCATGTGTAGCCTCTTCTCGTTATAATGGATGATAAAATCTTTTAGATTAGAGAATGTCCCAGTAGCATATTCGGTTTTATATGTTAGGAAGAATCGCTCTGCTTTGCCATTCGTTTGAGGTCTATTGACTCTGGCTAGATAATGTTTTATCCCTAAAATATTGAGATATTTTCTAAATTCTGTATTGTTTTGGTTAGCATTGGGATAATTAGCATAATATTGTGAACCATGATCAGTCATGACTGCTTTAGGTTTTCCAAATTCTGCAATTCCACCTTTGAGTAATGCTAGAGTATTATCAGTTGTAGCATTTTTGAAAATTCCATAACTGGTTATTAATCTAGTTCTGTCATCAATATAGATGCTAAGCTGCTGCCCTGTAAATGGATCATATGATCAATCAGTATACCACAAATCATTTGGATTAGGTAATTCATATCTGACCCATCTTCGTGGCTTTTGTTTTTTGACATTCGGGACGACACAATCATTCCTTATTAAGATTTTTTCAATTTGTCTATGACTGATACCAAATCCTTTCTTTTTGAGTATTTGCTCAATATGGCAAGGTCCATAACCAAAATTTTTTCTAATGTCCAAAATAATTACTTGGGCATTTTCATTTAGAATAGTTTCAGATCTTCCGGTTTTATGATCTTTAAGCCCATCCCAACTAAATTCCTTATATTTTTCTAATATCTTATATATCGTCCTTCGATTAATTTTTTGTGATTTAGCAATCTCTGATACTGGTTCTCCTCTTTGGAATTGTTTAACAATCCAAACACGTTTTTTAAATGTTAGTTTATACATGATACATCACCCATAGTGATATATCATCTGTGCCTTAAAAACGTGATAGCACAGTTTTCATAAGTAACCCAAATATATTTAAATAAAAAATCATTTAATATTATAGGGTGGATAAGAATAAAAAGCAAGATTATTAAAGAATTCATAAAAATATGTATTTTATTCATAATTTCTATAATTGTTATTTCATCAATGGCTTCTGCTGCCATTCAAATGTCTAACCAGGGAAGTAATGTTAAATCCAAAACCACTAATGATTTATTAGATAATGGGGACTTAACAGTATTGATATACAATGTTTCAACTGGTGGAACACCAATTTACAACGAATCTTTCAACAATGTTATAAACAATGGTGCTTGGAGCCTTATGCTTGGAAGCAATACTTCTCATCCTTTAGATTTAAAATATGGAACAAATTATTATATTGATTATTTAATAAATTCTGAAAATTCAAATTTTTCTAATAATGCTGGAGCTTATTCTAATGCTAGGCTTGAGTTCACTTCAACATATGGGAATATAGCTTCAACTAATTTAGTAAATAATAGTCTCAAAATAAATGAAGATGTGACGTATTATGTCCAAGGGGATTTAGGTAATGATTCAAATGATGGATTAAGTTGGGCTACTGCAAAAAAAACTTTAGGTTTCTTATACTCACAGGATGTAAATGCTTTACCAAGACAAATTGAAGCAACAGTAAATATTTATATCAATGGAACTGTTTTAGCTCCAGATACAACAAGGCATACAATTATTGATTATTTTTATGGAAGTGGTCTCCTTAATATTACTGGATTACCTACAATAATAAGTGTTAATAATATTTCTGCTTATGATAATAGTCTTACAAGTAAAGAAGGAAAAGTATTTATTAATTCTACAGGATCAGGATGGACTGTTGATGAACAAAAATATAAATTTGTAGATTTTAATTATTCCTACGGAACGATGCCTAATGATTATTATCCAATAATTAATAATTCTGCTGACAAACTTAATATATGGTATGCAGATAAAACTATTACTCCTACTATGAACTATAGCATTGTATCAATGCCCCAAATAAAAGGTGCAACAGTAGATAATCCGGGTTCAATTATAAATTTTGATAATTATAAATATTTTGATTTTGTGGGGAATAATCTACTAATGGATATTAGAAATTTGGATTTAACTAATGCTCATTCAGGAGATAAACCGGATATGATTTATAATAATAATGAAATTCAAATAAATAATATTGTAGCTAACGGATTACTAACTAATTTCAATAATTGGATTGAAACTGACCATTGTTTATTTGATGTTGGTTCATCTTGGGTCTCAATAGAAGAATCAATTTCTAGAATGAAAGATACTATAATTTTAAGTGATGGTTCAGGATATGGAGTTTATATAAATGGATTCTCTACAGATTTTATGGTTTATAGAGTAAGATTTTCTAATAATGTTCAATGTATTAATAATGGAGGTTCAGGAACTATAAATTTTTTCTTAAATAATTATTTTGATAAATGTGACCAAGGCATTATTGCTCCATCTGCAATAATTAATTTGGGAGTTTTTGATATTCCTACTTCAAACATCAGATTTGTTGATTCGCCTATTGCTTTAGAATTATCTGGAAATAAAGTTCTTATGGGAAATAATGTGAATTTAATATCCTACAATGTAGGAACTGAAGTTAAAGTCGATGGTAAAGTAAATAAAACATTTGATGATTTAGAATCACAAACCCCTATCTCAAATGCTAAAATGGGAACTTTTGTTAATTATATGAATAGTAATACGTATATCCCATATTCAAATGAAGAATATGATAACTCTTCTTCAACATTACAAGCATATACTTACCAAGATGCTATTGACAAACTTGCCGAACAACAAATGTGGGCAAACGATTCAAATAATAATTATATTAAAACAACATATCCCCAAAATGTCAATTTCACAGGAAACCTAACATTAGGAGATAAGATTACTTTTAGGTTAGGTGAAATTATTGATAATATTGTAGATGGATGGATTAAATTAACAGGGAATGTTAATGTAGAAGGAAACATGAACGTCTCAGGATATGTAGTCTCAGAATACATACAAATACAAGCTAATTCAACAGAAATGATTTGCAATGCAACTTATTTAGGATCAATATATTATGATGGCACCTTAAACAACCATTATGGTTGTAATGGCTCAGGCTGGAATGCATTTTATTAAAAATGGAATACAAAATAATTATACTCATCTTTGGAATACTGCTAATACCAATAGCTACAGCCATTTCTTCAGAATCAAACTCGTATATAACCAATATAACACAAATTGATAGTGTAAGCTCACTAGCAGAATCTTCATCTTATAATTATTCACAAACCATATCTATTCCAGCAATTATGAGTGGTTCTACAGATTCATATAATTTTTCAGTTAGTTCTTCAATTTCAGAAACTACAACAACTTCTACACCTACTTCCACATTATCTTCCATAATTAGCTCCATTTTAGGGAAGAAAAAATATATTAATGAAACAGAAATAATTGAAGAAAAAAAGATTGAAGAAAATGAAGAGATTATGGGCAATAATACTCAAGAAGAAGTTTCTAAAGATATTAAAGAAGAAAAAACCAAACCCAAAAAAGAAATAAAATTTAAACTTTGGAAAATTGTAAGCATGACATCAATACTTATTTTAGTAGTAATATTAATCACCATTATTTCAGTGAAAAAGAAAAAACATAATTAATGTGGGTTCGAGTCTCTAAATCAATTTTGTCCATAAATAAAGGATGCATTTCATATCTTTTTGCTAACTTTTCATTGCTTAACTGAGTAGGATTTAATATTGTTGCTTTTTTCAATATGATCAATCAGTATACCACAAATCATTTGGATTAGGTAATTCATATCTGACCCATCTTCGTGGCTTTTGTTTTTTGACATTCGGGACGACACAATCATTCCTTATTAAGATTTTCTCAATTTGTCTATGACTGATACCAAATCCTTTCTTTTTGAGTATCTGCTCAATATGGCAAGGTCCATAACCAAAATTTTTTCTAATGTCCAAAATAATTACTTGGGCATTTTCATTTAGAATAGTTTCAAATCTTCCGGTTTTATAATCTTTAAGCCCATCCCAACTAAATTCCTTATATTTTTCTAATATCTTATATATCGTCCTTCGATTAATTTTTTGTGATTTAGCAATCTCTGATACTGGTTCTCCTCTTTGGAATTGTTTAACAATCCAAACACGTTTTTTAAATGTTAGTTTATACATGATACATCACCCATAGTGATATATCATCTGTGCCCTAAAAACGTGATAGCACATCTCTTAATCCTTAAGCCAAGGCTTTTCAACTACATTTTTCTGTTTAAAACTATTAATCAAATTTGCCTTTTCTTGCTTTAAAGTCCAAATAAAAGACTGAACTTCATACACTCTATCAGCTAATTTTAACCCTAATTCTATCCTTTCAGCATTTATTCTATCTTTATAATTAATTTCTATAAATTTTCTTCCACTATAGTCCCAAGAATTAAAATCTATGACATGAACCAAAGAGTTACAATTACCACTTTCTTTGTTCTCTTCAGGCACCCTAAAACCAACAAATAAGGAATTAGGTTTAGAATAAACTCCAGCACTAACATAACTACATTCACAATAATTTTCTAAATTACATCCATCACATCCTTTTAACCCATAAGCATTCATCATTACACCATAAAATCTTTTACCATTAGCAATCCAGCCAAGATCTACATTCCTTCCTTCAACAGTGCCAGAAATAATCTTTTTTAATCCAACAGGCTCAGGAGACTCTTCATTATAAAATAATTTATACAATAAATTTACAACACCATAATTCACAAGATGTCTGTTAAACCAATTCCTTTTAGGGTTATCAATTTTTCCAGAAAGTAAGTCATAAACATTATCCCAATGGTGTTTTTCCAAATCAATCATAATATAGTAATGTTAATTATTTATTTAAATATTACTTAAAAAAAGAAAAAAGTTAATTTTCAAAGTCTTTTCTTGCAACTTTAAGCAAAAGTTTCTTTTCAGCTTTAGCTACAATACTTCTAATTTTATGCACGGCGTCAGGATTAGCTGAGATACTATCAACTCCAGCTTGGACCAAGAACTCTGCCATTTCAGGATTGGATCCAGCTTGACCACAGATACTTGTCTCTACTCCTCTTTGCCTACATATTTTTATCACATGCTTTAGTTGTTTTAAAATAGCAGGATGCATTTCATCATACCATTTTTGAACTTTTGCAGAATTTCTGTCAATGGCTAAAGTAAATTGTGTTAAATCATTAGTACCAAAACTTACAAAATCAATTCCTACATCACAAAGGTCTTCAATGATTAAGACTGCAGCAGGAGTTTCTACCATGATTCCAAAATCTATTTCTTCTTGAGGTTCTAATCCTACATTTCTTAAAATTTCTTTAGCTTTAACAACTTGTTCAACATGTGTAACTAAAGGAATCATTACACCAATATTTGTATACCCTGCATCATGTGCTTTTTTGATAGCTTCAAATTCAGCTTTAAACAATTCAACATCATCAAGACTTCTCCTTATTGATCTCCATCCAAGCATAGGATTATCTTCCTCAGGTTCATCTTCTCCACCTTCTAATTGTCTAAATTCATCAGTTGGAGCATCTAATGTCCTATACCATACAGGTTTATCTTTAAATGCTCTTGCAATAATAACTAAGTTTTCAAATAAATTGTTTACAAATTCTGCTTTTCTTCCAGTTTTAATCAAATGACTAGGATGTATTTTACAACTTAAGTTAATGAACTCCCCTCTTAACAATCCAACTCCATCCGCACCGGTAGCTGCAGCCTTTTCTGCATACTTTGGAAGGTCCATAATAACCTTTATTTCGGTAACTGTGCTTATGTCAGCAGATTCATGATAATCTTCAATTTTTTCTTCAGTTTGTTTTAAATTAACTAACCCGTCATACACAACACCATTTGTTGCATCAACAGTTACTTTTTGATTATCTTTCAAAACAGAAGTTGCGTTTAATGTACCAACAATTACTGGGATACCCATTTCTCTTCCAACAATTGCAGCATGGGAAGTACTACCGCCTTGGTCAGTTACAATTGCAGAACTTTTTTCCATAGCAACAACATAATCTGGATTTGTCATGTTAGCAACCAAAACATCACCTTTCTCAACTTTGTTCAAGTCTTCAGGAGTAGTTACAATCTTTACTTTACCCATTCCAATTCCTGGAGATGCACTAATTCCCTTTACTAAAGTTTTAGCATCTTTAAATTCAATATTTCCGTTTTGGGTTGGTGCTTCCACTTGTTCTTGTTTAGGTACATTTTTTTTCAAAGTTGTTATTGGTCTAGATTGTACAATATAAAGTTTATTTTTTGCAATAGCAAATTCCATGTCTTGTGGTTTTTTGTAATGTTCTTCACTTTTCTTTGCTAACTTTGCCAATTCAATAGCTTCATAATCAGTTAAGATTCTAGCTTCTTGTTTTTCTTTAGGAACATCTTTTTTTACAGTCTTAGCAAGAGTAGTATCTAATGTATACATCCAATCTTGTTTTTTAATATTAACTTTAGTAACTTTTTCTTCATTTTTATTAACAAAATATTGATCTGGATTAATCGCGCCGGAAACTACAGCTTCTCCTAATCCCCATCCTGCTTCAATAAGTACTTCATTTTCATTATTGTTTACAGGGTTAACGGAGAATATAACTCCAGACTTTTCAGACTGAATCATTTTTTGTACAACAACACTAATGAAAACTTGTGAATGTTCAAATTTATGTTTGATTCTATAATAAATTGCTCTCGCGGTAAACAATGAAGCCCAACAATTTTGTACAGCAGCAATAACTTGATTAGTTCCCTTTATATTCAAGAAAGTTGCTTGTTGTCCGGCAAAAGATGCGTCAGGTAAATCTTCAGCAGTCGCAGAACTTCTTACAGCCACAAAAGGTTTTTCAGTTCCATCTTTAATTAAATCCATGGCATGTTGATTTTTCATAATATCTTCATCAAAATTAAGTGCTTCATAAGATTCAAGGATTGCTTGTTTGATATCATTAGGCATAGGGGTATGTAGAATTATTTCTTGAACATCTTTTGATGCTTGTTGTAATTTTTCATTATCTTCTTCATTTATTCCTTTTAAAACTTCATAAATTTTTCCATCAATTTTTGTAGTTGTGATAAATTTTTTGTAAGCACCAGCAGTCACACAAAAACCTGGTGGGATTGGAAATCCAGCATTATACATCTCACCTAAAGATGCACCTTTGCCTCCAACCATTGCTACATCTTTATTAGAAATTTCCTTGAACCATACAATATCATTCATTAATTAAACACCCCTGTTTTAGTTTTAGATTTAATAATAATTTAAGATATATAAATGTTTTCACTAGATTCTTAAAAAAATAACATAAAAATATTTATAACACTTGGCCAATTTGGATTGAATCAGTAATTGTTGTAGTCTTCTTTAAGCTTTTTTAAATCGTTTATTTTTGCTTCCATGTTATTAATTTGTATCTCATAGAACCTAATATTTTGTTTATAGGTTTCTATTTCTAATTCAATCATTTCATGTTCTTTTGTGCAGGTCATAGTTAGTTCCTAACCATTAGTTGGTTAAGGCTATTTATACAATTACTTTTACTAAGTGTGGTTTTATACCTCCATTTTTTTTGATATTATAATATCCGTATTTTGCAATTTCTTCACATTCATATTTGTATTTCATAGGCATTAGCCTCTTTATTGTCTTTCCTGAAATTCTATTCAGTAATCCACGTTTTCTATATTTTTGTACCATTTGCCATGTTACCATATAGTTCTTATTTTCGTTCATATAAATCACCCCCAATTTTTTGTCTATATGAATTTAATTCCAAATTCAAGATTGTCTTGTTTTTCCTCCTTGAATTTTTTTCCTAAGACTTGTGGTGAATTAACACCTGTAATGATTGTCATAACCCTAATTTTTCCTTTTAATTGAGGATCAACTCTTGAACCCCAAATTACATTTGAATTTGCATCCAAACTTTCTGAGATTAAATTTCCTGCAAGATTAACTTCATTCAAAGTTAAGTCAGGACCACCGGTTATATGTATTAGTGCACCGGTAGCCCCCCCATAACTAACGTCCAATAAGGGATTGGACAATGCTCGTCTCACAGCGTCTTCGACTCTATTTTCAGAGTCAGATTCACCTATACCTATTACAGAAACATCTCCTTTTGACATAATGGATTTAACATCTGCAAAATCTAAATTTACTAAAGAAGGTACGGCGATAATCTCAACTACACCCTTAATCATAGTTGAGATTAGTTCGTTAGCAACAGCAAAAGCTTGTTTTAGAGGGAGGTTGCCAGCTATTTGTACAAGCTTATTGTTGTCTATAACAATTACGGTATCACAAACTTCTCTAAGTTCATCCAGTCCAAACTCTGCTTTATCAATTCTTGATCTTTCAATATTGAATGGCATAGTAACAGCACCAATAACAATTGTGTCAGTACTTTTTGCGATTTTTGCAATTATAGGTGCGGCACCAGTTCCTGTACCTCCACCTAATCCTGCAGTAATGAATATCATATCAGATCCTTTTATAGCATTTTTAATTTCTGAGATCTGTTCTTCGGCAGATTCTCTTCCAATTTTTGGAAATCCTCCACACCCTAATCCTTTTGTTAGTGTTCTTCCAATTAAAATTTTTATATCTGCTTCAACTAAATCAAGATGTGCTTTGTCAGTATTAATAGCTATAATCTCAGCACCACTAATTCCTTTTTTATATAGCCAATTAGTTGCATTACATCCTCCACCTCCTACTCCAATAACTTTTATGTTAGCTTGACCACTAACTATTGGATTATTAGTAATGGCATCTTCAATTGTTGATCCTAAAGGACTGTATTCTATTTTCTTCACCTCAGTTATATTCCTTCAAGAATTCAATCCGAAACTTTTAAGTATAAGTTTTACCCATAGTTTCTTTTGTGCAATTGAATCCTTTACGGGTTCTTTTTGTTTTCCTCTTGGAGTTCGTTGCTGCGGGAGGAAAACGCATACTATTATCATGTGAATTTATGGAGAATTTAGTTATATTAAGTATTTGCTTTAGGGTCATTCATTAAGTGACTTTGCCCCCAAATTCTTAATATATAAATGGTCAAACTTCTATTTAAATATTATTGTATTATAAATAAGATATTATAAGCCGATACTACTGTTTGAGATTACATATTGTTACTACTTTAAAATTTAATTACATTGCAACATATAAGTCATCAAATTTAAGAGCTTCCATATCTTCATCAGATAAGTCATTGAGAATTTCTTGATTTTCCCTCTTTTTTTTCAATTCTTTTGGCCTCATAGCCGATACCTCTTTTTATAAATGTAATATTTATAAATTATTTAAATGTTTCTATCTAGAATTATTTTTTAACTATAACTACTTTACATTTACAAGGTAACTTAGGCATTGCAGATCTTAATGCTAGTTTTAATGTTTCAACATCTTCCTTATCAATATATAGTGTAAATATTGGTTGATCTATTTTTAGAATTGCAGCAGAACCTGTAGCTTTTCCGAAGGCACGCTGCATTCCAGTCTGCATCCTATCTGCTCCAGCTCCTGTAATCATTTTATTTTCTCTAATAATATTATGTGGATAAACTCTAATTTTAAAATGATAAGGTTTTCCAAGTTTACCTAATTTTCTTACAACAACTTGCCTAGCACTTTCAATAGCATTATGTCTAATCTGTATTTTTTCTTTAGAAACTAAATCAATTTGACTTGAAAATTCTCTTTTCAAATCTCCCAAATCAAATTTTACAACTTTTATAGTAGGTACACTCTTAATATAACCTTTTTTCTTATACTTCGATTTACGAGTATAAGCCCTTTTAGGTTTCCTATAACATGAAAATGCTCTTAATCCTGCCATCTTAGCCTCTTATGATTTGTATTCTTAAGGAAAAACAAAGCTTTCTTTATAAATCTTTCTACAAACATAAAGAAAGAATTTATTGGATATTTACTTTTGTTCCGAGAGCTTGTCCAGGCAAACCCTTTTCAAATATAGCTCTAACAACACCTGAATTTCCATGAGCTACTTTAATCTCTCCTACAATTTCTTTTCCTGCAGGACTTTTCCAAGTAACTTTTTTGCCAATTAATTTAGCAGCTTTATCTTTATTATCTACTCCTTTTACGGAAATTAAGATATGATTAGGCGTTTGTGTATGCCTTCCCTGTCTAAAATTGTTTACTATTCCTTCCATTTTTAATGTAAAAGTATTTCTACTTCTTCTCCAATAAGTTTATTCAATGATTCAAACATCTTTTCTTTTAAGGAGGCTTTTTGTGGATTATTTTCCCCAACAAGCTTTTTCTCGAAAGATTCAAGCTTACAAGGCCTTACATCCTCGAAGCTACCATCCGTGGAAACTTTAGCCCTTAATAAATCTTCCCTTTTTTCAATGTTTTTTATAATAAATGCTTCATCTCCTAAAAATAGTATTTCTCCCATCTTATTATCGCTATATTTAAACCTAATTTTGCTCCTTTCAAGTTCTAAAGCTCTTCTTCTTTGCATATGTTCTACTAATGTCTTAATGAACAATCTTGCATCTTTTTTAGCTTTGTTAGCTTCTTGCTTTTTTAATTTACCAGTTTCAAAATCTTTTTTGGCTTTTTTGATAGATTTAAGCAATTTAAGATAATTTTCAGGAATTCTTTCTTTTTCAATTAGAACTTCTTTAAATTTAGCTTCAAGCTTAGCATCTGTAACTCCTTTCTCACCTATCTCAGCAAGCAAATCTTTAGTTATAGTAATACAAGTATTATACATTTCAACAATACTTTCTTTTTGTGTTTTCTCTTCAATCTGATCAAACATCTTTTTTATTCTTTTAAGATAATCTTGAGCATCTTTCAATAATTTATCAATTTGTGTTCCTGTAACTTCTTTCACATTACCATGCTCAATATCTTTGTAAGCTTTTCTGATATTTACAAGTATATCAACATATTTTTTTTCCAACAATTTTTCTTTTTTAACAAAAATTTCTTCTAGTAACTTAATTGTTTCTTTAGGTGTTGGCGGTGGAATACCATAAAGCATTAAAGCTGCTTGTGCAGGATTCAATACTGCATAATACAAATCCTCTCCTACGACAGAAAGCATTTTATGTTTAATTCTTGTAAGCAATCTTTCACCTAAATCCATGTTCATATCAATTGCTTCAGGTGAAGGTTTAATTCTACCCATTTGCAATAATAATTTCCACGGCATAAAAACTCCTCTATCATAAAGCGGTACACCATCTCTCAATAAAGTAAATATTACTGGATTAGCCTCTTTGATATTTTCCCAGAAATCAGTTAGGATATATGTTTGTACATGGAATTGTTTTTTAACCCCAGTTATTTTTGAAGCTTCAAATCCCATGCTTAAAATAATAGCTCTAAGCTTATCTTTCAGCTCTGCTCTTGACATTTTTTTAACATCAGTATCATCTACAATAACATAAACATCGATATCATTAGATTTTTCTCCTCTAAATAATGATCCAGCTGCAACATAACTTATAATATATTTTTCAAACTTCTTTATTGTCATAGACTTATGTACTTCAGAAATTTTTATTGCAGCCAACAAATCACTAGGATCATAGATTGGTGCACTCATAGAGATTATTTTTAAGATTTCATACTTAGCATCATAACATGCTTCTTTAAGTTCAGATGTAAGCATAACTTCAGGACAAAAATTCTTATCAATTTTTGTAGCCATGTCATCAATTATATGAGATAATCTACTAATTAACTCATTTTTAGTCATTTTTTGTGAATCGGTATCATCAACTAGAATTAAAATATTAATTTTATTTGGATCTGTTTTTTCGCTTTGTTGTGGCTTTTCAGGTGGCATTAAGGCAATTCCTACAACATATTTATCAAACTTTGAAAGAACTTGTTTTTTGAAATCTTCCATCTTTTTCTTCATATTTTCCATCTTTTCTTCCATTTCCTTAGTTAATTTAGGGAGCCCTTGTGGAAGTCCAGGTGGCATAGTAAGTGGTAAATCTTTTGGAAGTTCAATCTCCTTTTTTTCTTCTTTTTTAGTTTTTTGTTGTTTTTTTGCCATTTTAAGTTGATTTCTCCTGATATTTATAAATATAGAGGTAAAATAGTCACTTTTATTTATAAAATAATGTATATTTTAGAACATATATGTGAGGCATTTAAGTCATATCATCTTTTCTGCATTATAAAATTAAGGTATATTAAATATACCAAGTATAAAAACGATACTTATATAAATAGGATGAAGTTTCGAATCGTATACAATGGAAAAGGAATGTACAATTTACAAAACTGCTGATTTCATTGGCAAGAAATGGACTTTGTTAATCTTATTAGAAATCTATAAAGGAAATAACAAAATAAGATATTCAAAGATAAAAAAGAATCTTCCTAGTATTACACCAAAAATTCTTTCTTCAAGATTAAAAGAATTAACAAAAGAAGGATTAATCAATAAACAGATTTTTGCTGAAACCTCCCCAATACGTTCTGAATATTCTTTGACTGATGCAGGTAGTGCTTTCATTCAAATAATTCAAGATATGAAAGCTTGGGCATTAGAATGGAAATTTAAAAATAAAGAATGTAGTAAAAAAGATTGTAACGAATGTCTTATGGATTGTTTATGATTTTTTTTTCTGGATATAACTCCAATATAGAATATTCGTTAGCTTCGCATATGCCTCTTTCTGTAATCAACCCAGTAATTAATTCTGGAGGTGTAACATCAAAAGCATAATTGGCAGCCGGGCTGTCTTCAGGGCTCAATAAAACTTTTTGAATATTACCATTTAATTTTCCTTGAATATACTTAACTTCTTCTCCTCCTCTTTGTTCGATTGGAATTTCTTTTACACCATCTCTGATTTTCCAATCAAATGTTGAAGAAGGCAATGCTACGTAGAATGGGACATCATTTGCTTTGGCTGCAAGGGCTTTCAAATATGTTCCAATTTTATTTGCAACGTATCCTGTATAAGTTGTCCTGTCAGTTCCTACAATTACCATATCTACAAGATTGTGTTGCATCAAATGTCCTCCGACATTGTCTGGGATTATAGTGTGTGGTACTCCATGCTTATTTAGTTCCCATGCAGTTAATCTTGCACCTTGATTTCTGGGTCTGGTTTCATCGACCCAAACATGAACTTTTATTCCTTTATTGAATGCTTCATAGATTGGCGCTGTGGCAGATCCATAATCAACAAAGGCCAGCCAGCCTGCATTGCAATGCGTTAGAATGTTTACAACTTCGCCATTCTTTTTTTCACTAATTCCCTCAATAATCTTAACTCCATGTTCACCTAACCTTTTACAAAACTCCGCATCTTCGTCAGCAATTTTTTCAGCAGTTTTTTTTGCAATTATAATTTTTTCTTCAAGGGAAGTTCCTTTTGCTATTGCATCAAGTTGTCTGTCAACTGCCCACATTAAATTAATTGCTGTAGGTCTTTGTGTTTTTAAGAACTCTCCTAAATTTTTTAATTCATAATCAAAATTGTCTGCATTTTTAGCTTGCAAAGCTGCAATGTACATTCCCCATCCAGCAGTAGCTCCAATCAAACCAGCACCTCTAACATGCATATCTTTTATAGCTGCAGCAACTTCATCAACATTAGTTAAGTTTTCAATAATAAATTCGTGCGGTAAATTCCTTTGATCAATAATCTGCACAATTTTATCTTCATTAAGCCAAATTGTTCTATAGTGTTTTCCGTCAACATTCATGATTAAATCAAGAAAGTACAATTATATTATAAATATTTTGTTAATTAAGAATTAATTCAATTACTGCTTCACTATGTGGTGTATGTGGGAATAAATCAAACATGGCAGCACTTTTTATTTTATAATTATTAAAAAACGCTAACTCTTTACATAATTGTTTTGGATTACAAGAAATATAAATTATTAACTTTGGTTTCAACTCATTTAATGTTTTAATTGTTTTAACATTCATTCCTGACCTTGGTGGATCATTAATAACAACTAAATCTCTAGGTAATTTTAATTTTATAATTTGTTTAGCATCCATTGCAATTGCTTCAGCTTCTACATTATTTTTTCGAAGATTCTTTTTTGCTGCCGTAATTGACCCTTCAAACTCTTCTACAATTGTAACTCCTTTAAACAAAGAGGCATTAATAATCCCAAAAGTTCCAACGCCTCCATACAAATCTAATAAGTGACTAGTTTTAGTATCATATTTTTTTAATATTGAATTAACATAATCATGCATTTTCTCAGCCATAATAGTATTATTTTGAAAAAATCCTTGCACAGAAAAAGTAAACTCTTTTCCAAGAAATTCTTCTTCTAATCTAGATTTACCTTTTACAACAAAAAAATCATCTGATATTGCCATGTTTTCTTTTGCCTCAACATAAGTTATAACTATGTTGTCAGCTTTACTAACTTTAGAATATTCTTTTATTTTATCTACAGCATCTTTAAGTTTTTTAGAATCTGAGTTTAGTGTAAAAGAGATAGAGGTTCCTTTCCTTGTAGCTCTCATAACTGCAAACTTATAAGTTCCATATTGTTTATTTACATTAAACACATCAATTTCTTTAAAATTATCTTGAATTTCTGTAATTAACTCATTAATCCTTTCATCTGCAATTTCGCATCTATCAATATTAATAACTTTATTCCATTTTCCTTCTTCTCTGAATCCTAGCCCATTATATGTAAAAATTAAGTCCATTCTGTTTCTGTAATTGTATTCTTTATCAGAAAAAACTTCAATATCATCAAAACCTGTGCATTGTTGTAAAACTTTCTTTTTATTATCTAACTGAATAGAATAATCAATGTGTTGTGCTGAACAGCCTCCACATTTGTTGAAATATTTACATTTAGGTTCCATTTTTGTAAAGGAAATGTAAATGCTTTAAAAAACTTTGTAGAAAGATGATGGGCCCACCCGGAATCGAACCGGGGATCTACGCCGTGTAAGGGCGGTGTCATAGCCGCTAGACCATGGGCCCGTAATGTCTCTTATAAAAAACAAGACATATAAAAACTTATCGAATTTACTTGGCTAAATAATAATTAGGTTCTTTAAAGTTATATTCGACATTATTCTCTTCTAAATATTTAATGACTTTCTTGGCTTTTTCAGACAGCCTTGGTTCAAACATTGAGTCTAATCCAGATCTAGTTGTTCCATACATTGAGCCAGTAGGCAATCCTGCTGATTGGGAATAGGATTTAGTCTTACCATTAACATCAATGGAATACACAACTTCTGCATCCAAGCCATATCCACCTTCAACACAATAACATTCCATTTTAAATTGAATATCGACAGCAGAACTATGTTCTTTGGCCATTTCTACTAATTCTTTTTTGTTTCCTGGATTTCCTGTTAATAATTTCCTAAGTGTCATTTTACCTCTTAAAACATATACTCTCTATATAAAGTTTTAGTCCTCATATCATCAAATTTAATCGAAATATTTATAAACAAACTTCTTTTCTCAACATACATTCTATTTATATGGAGTGATATCAAATGGCAGAGAAACAAATTGACAAGATTAAGCGTCTAATGGGTAAACCTGATAGAATTAGGAACATTGGAGTTGCTGCTCACATTGACCATGGTAAGACTACCTTTTCAGATAATCTTTTATCCGGAGCAGGTATGATTTCAAATGAACTTGCAGGTCATCAAAGAGCTTTAGATTTTCATGAAGACGAACAAGAAAGAGGAATTACAATCGATTCAGCTAATGTATCAATGGTACACGGTAAAGAAGGCGATGATTATTTAATCAATCTTATTGACACACCTGGACATGTAGACTTTGGTGGTGACGTTACAAGGGCTATGAGGGCTGTAGATGGTGCAATTGTACTTTCATGTGCTGTTGAAGGAATCATGCCTCAAACAGAAACAGTTCTTAGACAAGCTTTGAAGGAAAGAGTAAAACCAGTTCTTTTCATTAACAAAGTAGATCGTCTAATCAAAGAAGTTAAACTAACTCCTGAAGCTATGTCTCAAAGATTTATGGACATTATTAGTAATGTAAACAAATTAATTGAACAAATTGCTCCTGAAGAATATAAACAAAAATGGAAAGTTTCAGTACAAGATGGTTCAGTTGCATTTGGTTCAGCTTATCATAATTGGGCATTAACATTTCCATTTATGAAAAAATCAGGTCTAACATTTAAAGACATCATTGATGCATATCAAAGTGATAGTGAAGATTTTAAAAATTTAAAAGATAAAGCACCAATCCATGAAGTTGTTTTAGACATGGTTGTTGAACATCACCCAAATCCAAAGGTTGCTCAAAGATATAGAGTTCCAAAGATTTGGCATGGTGATTTAGATTCTGAAATTGGAAAATCATTAATGGACTGTAATCCTAATGGTCCATTCGCATTTGTAGTTACCAAGATAGTTATGGACAAACATGCAGGAGAAGTTGCTGCTGGCCGTCTATTTTCAGGTACTGCTAAGCTTGGAGATGAAGTTTATATGAATCTTGCTAAAAAGAAAGTTAGAGTTCAGCAAGTTTCTGTTTACAAAGGTGCACAAAGAGTTACAATTGATAACATCCCTCCTGGTAACATTATTGGTTTAGTAGGATTAAAGGGGGTATTTGCAGGGGAAACAGTTTCACATGGTGAAATGGAACCTTTCGAAGCAATTAAACACATATTTGAACCAGTAATTACAAAATCTATTGAAGCTACAACTGCAGCAGACTTACCAAAATTAGTAGAAGTATTAAAACAAGTTGCTAAAGAAGACCCATCTATTACGATAGAAATTAATGAAGAAACTGGAGAAAATCTTATGTCTGGTATGGGTGAGCTTCACTTAGAAGTTATTGAAGATAGAATTGTTAAAGAAAAAGGTTTGAAAGTAAAAACTTCTTCACCAATTGTTGTATACAGAGAATCTGTAACATCAAAATCTGGAGAATTTGAAGGAAAATCACCTAACAAACACAACAAATTATATTTTACGGTAGAACCTTTAGAAGATAATATCCTTGCTGCTATTAAATCTGGAGAAATTCCAGAAATGAGGTTAAAGAAAAAAGATACACAAATATTTGATCAGTTAATTGAATTAGGTGTTCCTAACCAAGTTGCAAAAAAATATGCTGACATTTTCAAAGGTAACGTCTTAATTGATGGTACAAGAGGTATTGTACATATTGGAGAAGTTATGGGTTTAGTACAAGATGGTTTTGAACAAGTTATGAATAAAGGTGGACTTGCAGAAGAACCTTGTACAAAAATGAAAGTTACATTAATGGATTGTAAACTTCACGAAGATGCAATCCACAGAGGTCCAGCACAAGTTCATCCAGCAGTTAGAGATGGTATTAGAAATGCAATTAGGGATGCAAAACCTATGCTTCTTGAGCCTGTACAAATCATGCAAATTGATGCAATGGCAGAACACATGGGAGAAATATCAAAACTTGTACAGAACAAGAGAGGGCAGTTATTGAACATGGAACAAGAAGGAGAACAATTAATAGTTAAAGCAGTTCTTCCAGTTGCAGAACTTTTCGGTTGGAGTTCCGATTTAAGAAGTGCTACCTCAGGTAGAGGTGCAAGTTTTGTAATGGATCAACGTTTCGATAAATTACCTGAATCTCTACAAGATAAAATTGTTAGACAAATTAGACAAAGAAAAGGCCTAGTGGTCTAAATTTTTTCTTTTTTAAAATCCATTTGGATTCTTACTATGCCATTCCCAGGCAGAAGAAATAATTTCTTTTAATTCAATTTCAGGCTTCCATCCAAACTCTTGAAAAAACTTTTCAGAAGAAGCAACCAAAATTGCAGGATCACCTTTTCTTCTTTCACTTTCAACAGCCTTAATATCTTTACCAGTAACTTCTCTGGCAACTTCAATAACTTCTTTAACAGAATAACCTCTTTCACTTCCAATATTATACTTCCCTTCCTTACCTTTTTCCAACCCTTCTAAAGCTAACACATGTGCTTTAGCTAAGTCTAAAACATGAACATAATCTCTGACACAACTTCCATCTCTTGTTTCATAATCAGTTCCAAACACTTTTATGTCTTCTCTTTTACCTAAAGCTACTTGCAATACTAATGGTATCAAATGACTTTCAGGATTATGGTCTTCCCCCAAACCAAAAGCAGCACCTGCTGCATTAAAATATCTTAAACAAATACTTTTCATACCATAAACTTTACATGAATCTAAAATTTGTTCAAACATAAGTTTAGTTAACCCATAATAATTTACAGGGGACTTTTGACTATTTTCTTTTATTGGTATTTCTTCTGGATTTCCATAAACTCCAGCTGAAGAAGAAAATATAATCTTCTTAACATTATTTTTTATCATAACATCAAGTAAATTAATACCATTAACGACATTATTTTGATGAAATAATAATGGGTCTTTCATAGACTCTCCAGCTTCAATAAAACCTGCAAACTGAATCACAGCATCAATATCAAAGTTAGAAAATACTTCATTTAATTTTTTTTTATCAGATAAACATCCTTCAATAAAATCAATATCAGAAGGTAAACTTTCTTTATGTCCTTTAATCAAACTATCATATACTACAACTTTATAACTTTGATTTAATAATTCTCTTACAGTATGGCTGCCAATATATCCAGCCCCACCTACAACTAATACTCTCATTTTATATCTGGTTTCCCAATAGAACTATACTCAAATCCATTTTCTTTAATTTCTTGACTTGTATAAATATCTCTCCCATCAAAAATTAATGGCCTATTTAATTTTTGTTTTATTAATTTAAAATCTGGAGTTCTAAACTCTCTCCATTCTGTCATTAAAACTAAAGCATCTGCTCCTTCAAGGGCATCATACTTATCATGGACATACTCAATTGAATCTTTTCCTTCAAAGTTAACAAATATTTTTTTAGACTCTTCATTTGCAGCAGGATCAAAAGCCTTCACTCTAGCTCCTTCTTTTACTAATGTTTTAAGTAATGGTATTGAAGGTGAACATCTCATATCATCCGTCTCTGGCTTAAATGATAATCCCCAAACTGCAATTGTTTTTCCATTCAAGTTGCCAAAATAATCTTTGACTTTTTTACCCATAACTTGTTTTTGTAATCTATTCTGTCTTAAGACTTCTTTTAATAAACTATTATCACAACCATATTTTTCAAAACTGTGTGTAAATTCTTCAACATCTTTTTCAAAACAGCTTCCTCCAAACCCTGGACTGCTATGTACAAAATCACCAACTCTTACATCAGCCAAAACGGCTTTTTTAACTTTATTCCAATCAGCACCAATAGTCCTAGCCAAATTTGCAAAATTGTTTGTTAAACTAATTTGTGCAGCTAGGTAAGAATTTGCAGCATACTTATGTAACTCAGCATCAACATTACTCATAAGATATATTGGGATACTTTGTCTTTCATAAGGCTTATACACATTCATCATTATATCTTTAGATTTTTCATCATTAGTTCCAATAACTATTCTGGAAGGTTTAATACAATCTTTTACAGCTCTTCCTTGTGCTAAGAATTCGGGGTTAGAAACAACACTGAATTGTTTAGTTGTATTTTGAGATAATATTTCTATAACAACTTTATGTGTATTTACAGGAACAGTACTTTTAGTGGCAACTACAGTATATTCTTTGCCAAGTTCTTCAATTGTTTTTCCAATACTTTCACAGACTTTTTTTAATGCAGTTAAATCTGCTTTTCCTTCTTCATTTGGAGGTGTTCCAACAGCAATGAAAACCACATCTGCATTTTTAATTCCATCCTTCAAACTTGTAGTAAATTTTAATCTTCCTGCTTCACAATTTTTTTTAATTAAATCTGGCAAACCTGGTTCAAAGATAGGTAATTGATTAGAAATACCTTTAGAAAAATTATTCAACATTTTTACTTTTTCTTCAATAATATCTACACACGTAACATCATGTCCAACATCTGAAAATGCTGCTCCTTGACACAACCCTACATACCCTGTTCCTATGACTATTAATTTCATTTTTCTTCCTTTAAACAAATTATCAAAATAACCTTTATAAGATTTATGTATCCTTGCTCAGAACCTAAATTAGCGCACCATTTAGAGCATGTTTACAACTGCAATCTTCGTCATTTAGCGTAGGAATAACTATTTCTAAAAGTTTTTTAACTTTCTCTGAATTATCTTTCATAGTTCTTAAAACTTCATCTAAAGTAACAGTATTGTCCATTTTCCATACATCATAATCAGTCACCATAGCAATAGTCTGATAACAAATCTCAGCTTCCCTAGCTAATACAACTTCAGGAAACATTGTCATTCCAATGATGTCTGCACCCCAGCTTTTAAATACATTACTTTCTGCTCTGGTTGAGAATCTTGGTCCTTCAATTACAACACAAGTACCTTTGTCAAATACAGGTATGCTTAACATATTAGCAGCTTCAACTAATTTATTTCTAAGTTTATTACAACAAGGTTCTGCTGTAGAAATATGACACACTTGTGATCCTTCATAGAATGATGATTTTCTAAATCTAGTTCTATCAATAAATTGATCAGTAAGAACAATTGCTCCTGGCATTACACCTTCTTTCAAAGACCCAACAGCAGATGGTGCTAAAATATGTGTTACTCCCAATTCTTTCATTGCCCAGATGTTGGCTTGATAAGGTACATTAGTTGGATTGATTTTATGTCCGGTGCCATGCCTTGGCAAGAACACCATATCTACCCCTTTAAATTTTCCAACAGTTAACATATCAGATGTAGGTCCAAAAGGAGTATGCACCTTTACTTGTTTTGCCTCTTCTAATAATTCTGGATCATAAACACCAGATCCGCCAATAATCCCCACTTTTACCATGATGAAAATTGGATGGATTAAACATATATAAATATTATGGAAAATACAATGAATAAATAACAACAATCTATTTAAAGATTATATATCTCCTAATTACCTGATGAATAAAGTTGTTAAAGAATTGAAAAAAGAGTGGAAACTTTCAATATTACTATTACTAATCCTATCATTAGGGATATTTTTAAGGTTGGATAATTTTGCTGAGGAAGGATTTTGGAATGATGACACTTCAACAATACCTACTGGGTTATTATTTTTTTATCCTCATAGTGAATATCCCGGATTATTAACTCAAGGAGAACCTGCATTAGGGAATTATATAATAGGTAAGGCCTGTATGTGGTCTGGTGAAGATTTTTCTAATGTAACAAAAGTGCCTAAAAACTTTTTTGTAGGAAGAGATTTATTATTGGGTCAACAAATGACTGATGCAACTGCTTATTGTCATCTTCCAATGTATTTCTTTGGCATTATATTTTTAATATTCATCGTATTATTTTCATTATCAATTATAGGTTTAAGGCCTACTTTATTTGTGGCATCTTTTTTTTCATTTTATCAATTTTTATTAACTTACAGTCGTTGGTTACATGTTGACATTATAATGTATGCTTTTGTTGCTATAGGATTATTTTTATTATGGTTAAGTTATAATAAACCAAAATTAGGTAAAAGAGAACTAGTTTATACAATTTTAGCATTCATATTCTTTGCTTTTGCTTTTGCAACAAAATTGCCAGCTGCATTATTTTTCTTTTTTGGGATTGGTATGATTATTGAAAAATATTTTAAAGAATCACTTTATCTTCTTTCAGTTTTATTAAAGAAGATTGAAATAAATCTTTTTAAATTTAAGACTGAAGTTGAGAATAAAAATGTAAAACAATTAATTAAGTTAATAATATTTTCAAGTGTAGCTTATTTGATTGCTCTATTACCACCTTTTGAATATAAATTATCAAATATATTTGCAGTAATCCAAAGATATCAAGAAACATCAGCATCAGTAGGAGCTTTAGGTATATCTTCTGTTTTTATTGATGGTTTAAAATCATTATTTTTAAGGATGAATATTCTTGATAGTATTTTAATTGTATTTGGATTAATCATTTTTATCAAATTATTGTTAAGGGAACATAAAACTAAAAATGAAAAATTCCTTTTAGGATTAATGTTTTTGTATATTATTTTTATGCCTTTTTTTAAAGCATTTGGATTAGAAAGGGTGAGTTTTATTTTTTTAATTGGCTTTTTGTTTATAATGGCTTTAGTTTTCTCTAAAACATCTTATTTAAAGAAAGGATTAGTTTTAAAGGAAAGTTTATTAATTATTTTTATTTTATTTTATTTAGGTATAAGTTTTTATCCCATATATTCAAATTCTCCATATTTCTTTGCTAGAAATCCTTTAATGTGCTTCGGAGAAAAAGAGATTTGCCAACCAACGAGTGAATTAAGTCTTACATCTATAAAAGAAATAGCTATTTATATAAATAAACATAAGGTTACAAATGAATCTTATTTCAGTGAAGATCCTACTGTTTATTATTATGTTAATCAAGGCCAATCTATAGAACACTATTCATTTAGAGAACAATTCCGTGCACAGTTTGGTAGAGTACCTACAATTTATGAATATCTTGAATATTTGAAACCAAATGGCAATGCCATAAGATATTTATTCTTATCTAAAGGAAAAAGTGAAGATGAAAGTTTTATGGATTTTAAAGCTAAATATGAACCAAATGATAAAATATTTTTAGGTAAATATGAAATAGTTTGGGTTTATGATATTTTTAATTTAAAATCTAGATAACCTACATAATCTTTTTAAATCAAACATATATATTTACAGATATAATGAGTCCTAGAATATTCAATAATGTAGAAATTGGGGAAGGTACTAAGATTGAAGAAGGATGTATAGTTGGAATTCCTCCTAGGGGTAAGGAAGATGGTGAATTAAAAACTATTATTGGAAAAAATTGTATTATCCGTTCTGGAACTTATATTTACGCTGGTAATGTTATTGGTGATAATTTTCAAACTGGCAATAAAGTTAATATTAGGGAATCTAACGAGATTGGTAATAATGTAAGTATTGGAACCTTATCTGTTATAGAACATCATGTTAAGATTGAAGATAATGTAAGAATTCATACACAAGTTTTTGTACCTGAATATTGTATTTTAAAAAATGGGTGTTGGATAGGTCCAAATGTAGTTTTAACCAACGCACCTCATCCTTTATGTCCTAAAGTAAAAGAATGTTTGAAAGGTGCAACTTTAGAAGAAGGATGTATAATAGGGGCAAATGCAACTTTAATGCCTAATATTGTTATAGGAAAAAGAGCAATTGTAGGTGCAGCATCATTAGTTACAAGGGATGTAACTCCTTTAACAGTAGTTGCAGGCAATCCAGCAAAATATATTAAAGATGTAAAAAATTTAAAATGTCATTATAATTATATAGAAAGACCATATGAGGTAAACGAATGAAAGTTCCTTTAGTAGATTTGAAAAGAAGATATGAATCATTAAAGCCTGAGATAGATGCGGCAATTCATAATGTAATTGATACTACTGCTTTTATTAACGGTCCTGATGTTAAATTATTTGAAAAAGAGTTTGCTTCATATTGTAATACAAAACATGGGATAGGTTGCGGGAATGGTACAGTTGCATTACATTTAGCTCTTCAAGCTACAGGAGTTGGTAAAGGCGACGAGGTTATTACAGTTCCAAATACTTTTATTGCAACAACAGAAGCAATATCTTACCTAGGTTCAAAAGTAAAGTTTGTTGACATTACTCCTGACACTATGCTTATGGATGTTTCTCAAGTTGAAAAATTAATTACACCTCAAACTAAAGCAATTGTTCCTGTACATCTTTATGGTCAAATGGTTGATATGAAACATTTGAAAGAAATTGCAGATAAACATAATTTAATTATTATAGAAGATAGTGCACAATGTCATGGTGCTGAACAGGACCAAAAGAAAGTACCTTATTGTGATATCGCAACATTCAGTTTATTCCCTGCTAAAATTATGGGTGCATTTGGAGATGCTGGAATTGTTGTTACAAATAATGATGAGATAGCTGAAAAAGTAAAACTTTTATGCAATCATGGAAGAATTGATAAATATGAACATCTGATTGAAGGATATAATTATAGGTTAGATACAATTCACGCTGCAACATTAAGGGTAATGTTAAAGCATTTGGATAATTGGGTTAATAGGAGAAGAGAAAGAGCTTATTTATATAATAAACTTTTAGAAGAAGCTGATGTACAAACTCCGTTTGAGGCACAAAATAATAAACATGCTTATTATATGTATGTAATCAAATCTAAAAGAAGAGATGAATTGATGTCTTTTTTAAATACAAAAGAAGTTTATACAGGAATACATTATCCAATCCCTCTTCATTTACAGCCTGCATATAATCATCTAAATTTTCCTTTAGGAAGTTTCCCTGTAACTGAACAATGTTCTAAAGAAATTTTATCATTGCCATTCTTCCCAGAATTGACAGATGAAGAAATAATGCATGTAGTTGATTCAATAAAATCATTCACTCAACTTTAATAATTTATCCCATTCAGAATCAACATGTTTTTGGATTTTCTCTAAAATCCTTTTATTCTCTTCTTTAAACAAATGTTTAAATCTTCCTTGTGGTTTTAGGAATTCCTCCACAGGCTTTACTTTTGCCGGTTTATAGTTTAATTTGTAAACCCCATTCTCAATTTCATATAGGGGCCAAAAATTAGTTTCAGTAGCTAGCTTAGATATTTTTATTGCCATCTCAGGTTTAATTTTCCAATTTAACTGGCAAGGTGAAAGCACGTTAATGAACGCTGGTCCTTTAACTGCAAAAGCTTTTTCTGCTTTTTTATACAAGTCCATCCAGTTATGTACAGCAGCTTGTGCTACATAAGGTATATTATGTGCTGCAACAATTTTAGTAATATCTTTCTTGAATTCTTCTTTTCCTTGATGGACTTTTCCTGCTGGAGTAGTCGTGGTGTTAGCACCTAAAGGAGTTGCTGAAGAACGCTGTCCTCCTGTATTGCAATAAGATTCATTATCGTAAAGTACATAAACAAAATCATGACCTCTTTCTAAAGCTCCTGAAAGGGATTGTAGGCCTATGTCATATGAATTACCATTTAATGAAATTTTATTGTTCCTTTTTATGATAACAGTATGATTCTTTTGTAATTGTGGGCAGTATACTTGCCCCTTATAATGTTCTTCTTTAAGTTGCTTAATACCTTGTTTTTCATATAACTTACGTTTTGAATAAATAATATGATTAAGATACATAGTATTTATTCCTATAATATAAACGCCATCTTTTCTTTTCTTTACAGTGCCATTATATCCTAATTTTAATATTAATTCTACAAAATTATTCATTAATTTTTTAGATACAGTAATATATCTTAAATGTGGATTTTTTCTTCCTTTTTGAATTAAAGAAGAGCCATCACCTTTCATCAATGTTTTATATATGTGTTTTAATAATTTTTTATCCAATTCTAAAACCCATGAAGGGATTCTTCTTTCTTTAGATAGTTTCCCACAATCTTTTAATAAAATATTATATATTTGTTTAGATTGAAAATCCACCGAACGATTACATTCAAATGGAGATAGCCCCATCTTTTTTAATAATTTTAATATTTCTTTTCTATTTTTTTTGTTACTTTGATATATTCTAATTAAATATCCTGATTTTGAATAATTCAGTGAACCCTCGGAAATAAACCATCCTAAAAATTCTAACCAATTTTTTATTTCAAATTTAGGGGATTCTTTTTGATTTGTTTTCTTTATAATTTTTGTAGGTTTATAATATTTTAAATTTTTTCCTTTCCAATTAAAGCTACGAGTAAAAGGTGTTTTGGCTCTTTGAAATAATTCACTTGCTTTAATAAATTTATATTCATTTTTAAATTTAATAGGCACATTATGATCTTGTGTAACTAAGAAGTCTATAAATTTGCTTTTTACTCTTATTAATTTTTCATCAACATTATATTTAAATATTTTTTCTATAAAGGTAAGTTCTAAATTATTAGTCTTAGGATTTACTGACCAGATTTTTTTACCAACTTCCATATTTTTAACCGGAATAAATCCATTTTCTGTAAATATCTCTGTATCTTCTGAATAACACCCACCATCTCCACCAAAAGCTAAGAACTTAATCTCTTTCTTAATTTTACCTTTTTTCTTTAATGCCCTATAAGCACTTTCAACTCCTGATAGTGTAGAAGCAGCATTTAGAAAAGTATTGTGTATAGTTGGAACATTCCATGAACTTTGTGGATGGATAGTAGTAGTAACTTCTAAACAACCAGTAGCTAAAGAAACAACTAATGGATCTTTGGAAGCTTTCATTACAGTTCTAATTATAATTGGAAAAGCACATCCTGCACAACTTCTATGCCCAGAAACTAACTTGCTTTCTTGTTCTGCAAACTTTTTTATGTTCATTCTTTTACTCCTATATACTTGAAATCTCCAAACTCTTTCGAATTGAAGACATTCTCAATATCTTTTTCAAAAATATCTCTTCCACCCAAGCCAAATACATAACTTTGAACTTTTTTATTAGTCCCAAATAAGGAAGATAATACTTCACTATAAAGTGGAGCATTCGCACCAAAAGACATAGACCTGTCAAGAACAGCAACATGTTTTACATTTTTCAACGCTTCTTTAATTTCTTCATATGGGAAAGGCCTAAATAAATTTACTTTTAACAATCCAAATTTTTCATTACCTAATCTATCTAAAACTGCTTTGACAGTACTTGCAGTAGAACTTAATACAATTATAGCAATATCAGCATTATCTAGGTTATATTTTTCTATAACATCATATTCTCTTCCAGTAAGTTTAGATAACTCCTTTCCATGTTTAAGTAAAGACTGTTTTACTTTTTTCATAGAATCTTCTTGTTCTTTTTTTACTTCAAAATATGAATCTTGTAAACATAAAGGTCCTGCAGTAAATGGTTTATCAACATTTAATAAATAATTTTTAGGATTATATTCTCCAACAAATTTTGAAACTTTATCATCTTCTAAAATTTCAACTTTTTCAATTGAATGTGAAACAATGAATCCATCCTGACAAACCAAAATTGGCAATTCAACATCTTCAGCAATTTTTACAGCTAATAAAGTATTTTCATAAACTTCTTGCGGAGTTGCAGAATATAATTGAATCCATCCTGAATCTTTCAATGCCATACTATCAGAATGATCACAATGGATGTTTATAGGTCCTGATAATGCTCTGTTAACAACATTAATTACAATTGGCAACTTTAGTGAGGGTGCAACTACTAATGATTCAAACATTAATATTAATCCTTGAGATGAGGTAGCAGTCATTGCTCTTGCTCCTGCAGCTGAAGCTCCAATAACAGCACTTACAGCTGAATGTTCTGATTCTACAGATATTAGTTCAGTATCAACTAACCCGTCGGCAACAAACTTTGAAAAATTTTCCACAATAGGAGTTTGGGGGGTAATAGGATATTCAGCAACAACATCAGGATTGCATTGTTTCATCGCTTCAGCTACTGCTTCAGCTCCAGATAATGCTAACTTTTTCATTCTTTCTCCTCCATCCTTATACATTTAATAGGACATTCCACAGCACAAATCCCGCACCCTTTACAATAATCATAATCTGTTTCCAACCTTTTTCCATCTTTTGATTTAATACAATCTTCAGGGCAAAATACGACACAAAACATACAATTAGTACATTTTTCTTTATCATATTTAGGCTCTAAAGTTCTCCATGAACCTGTCTTAAATTCTTTTGATGAACCAGCTTTTACAGTACCACTCATTTTATACTTTCATACCCCTCTTTTATTGCAGCAAGATTTTTATTAGTATTTTTTTCACCAATCTTTTTTAGAAATTTATTTTTAATAACTTGAATAAGGTCATCTAAATCAACAGCATTGGTAATTTTTAATAATGCTCCAAGCATAGTAGTATTTGGTATATTTTTTCCAAGATGTTTTAATGCAATTCCAGTTGCATCAATTTTATGGACATTACCTTTTATTTTCAAATCTTTTCTTGTATTAATTAAAATAATTCCATCTTTTTTTAAACCTTTAACAGCATCTTCAATGTTAGGCAAACTATCATCAAATACAACTACAACATCAGGTTCAGTTATTGGAGCATATGTTTTTATAGGTTTGTCAGAAAATCTTACAAATGCAGTCATTGGTGCTCCAGTCCTTTCAGGCCCATAATTTGGATAAGTTTGAAAATATTTATCTTTATTTAACATAGCCTCTACTAAAAACTCACCAGCTGATTTGGCTCCCTGCCCTGCTCTGCTATAAAATTTAATTTCAAACATAGTTCTTCCTAAATTTAGATGTATATAAAAGTTATGATGAAGAAATTAATCAAAAAATATTTCTTTCCCAGTTTCAGATGATTCATAAATAGCTTGAATAATTCTTACACTTTTTAATCCTTCTTCTCCTTGAACATCAGGCACACATGGATTCTCTGAATCTGAAAGGACATTTACAACATTCTTTACTACTTCCTTATGCCCAAAACCATAAACATTTGCAGGGAATGTAGCAACTTCTTTTATGCTATCATCATCATTTTCGAAATCAGCAAATTCCCAATGGTCTATCTTGTTCATTGCAACTCCACCAATTTTAACGGTACCTTTTTCTCCAAGAATTGTAATTGAACCTTCAAGATTCTTTGGGAAAGTACAGGTAGTAGCTTCAATAACTCCCATCGCACCATTTTTGAATTTTAATATTGCAACAGCAGTATCCTCAGTTTCAATATTATGGTTTAAATTGTCAACTTTGGCTTGTACACTATGAATTGGTCCCATCATCCATTGTAACATATCAACATGATGACTGGCTTGTGTGAAAAGCATTCCACCATCAACATCTTTGCTTCCATGCCATTCATTTTGATCATAATAATCTTGAGGTCTAGTCCATCTTACAGTAATATTCCCGATAAATAATTTCCCGAATCGTCCTTTATCGATAGCTTCTCTTAATTTGACTATTGGAGGATTATATCTGTTTTGTTTGATTACAAAGAGTCTTACACAATTATCTTTACAAGCTTGGATCATTCTTTCTCCGTCGTCAACTTTTAATGACATTGGCTTTTCAGTAAGAACATGTTTTTTATGATTTGCAATATCTATAGCAAATTTAGGATGGCTTCCATTAGGTGTACAAACATCAACAACATCAATGTCATCTCTTTTCAACATTTCAAGATAATCAGTATGATAATCACATCCTTGTTCTTCAGCTATTTTTTTTGCTAATTCTTCATTTTTATCACAAACAGCAACAAGTTTTGCATTTTCAGTCTCTTTAAAGGCTTCTAGATGTTTATATGCAATTCTTCCACAGCCAATTAACCCGAATCTAATCTCTTTTTTCATTAGAATAAAACATCTATTATCCATTTAAAAACATTTTGTATTTCGAATCTATATTTTAAGGTTGAAGCTTTTCATTAGATTGCATATCAAAGAACATTGCAAACAATAAGAATTGTATACCCATTATAAAACATAAGACTGATAATATGGTTTCATTAGTAGGTGCAGCACCTTTTATTGCATAATACATTACTCTTAAGCCTAACAATATCCCTAATGGTAATAATGTAAATCCTGCAAAATAAAACAAGACTAATGGATGAAAATCTCTTAAAAGATATTTATATTTTAATCTCCATAAGAATTTCTTAAAATATAATGGCCCTACCTTTTTCATATATTTAAAAATTTTAATTTGTGATTGCCTTTCTCCTTTAAGATAAATTGCCCTTCTAGGAACATCTTTTATTCTTAGATTAAAAGCATTAAAAACAATAATAAAATCACCAGGATATCCATATCCTTTGAAAGCATATCTCCAATTAACTTTGTTTATTGCTTCTTTAGTTATTCCAGTATACCCATCTTGTGTATCAAATATTCTATAATATCCAGATGCAAATTTTACCATTGATGATAATAAACTATTTCCTAACAATCTTTTGAAAGGCATTACATCAGGTCTAGCCATCGCATCTCCACCAGCATAAAGGAATCTGTTGCCTTTTGTATAATCAGTTTCTCCATTAACAAGTGGTTCTAAAATATTAGGTAAATCTTGAAGATCCATTTGGTGATCTCCACCAATAACAACTGCAATATCATAATTATCTTTTGCAGAATTCAAATATCCAGTAATTATTCCAGCACCAACACCGTGGTTTACTCTATGATTTATTAATTGTATTCTTTTATCTTTTTTCATACATGCTTTGACAACCTCTACCATATTGTCTGTACTACAATCATTTATAACATAAACTTTATCAATTGATTTAGGAACATTCTCTAAAGTTGGTTTTATCAGCTTTTGTTCATTATAGGCTGGAATTACCAATGAAATAGATTTGCCTTTGTACATTGTGAAGTAAGAAATAAAGTGGTGTTATTTAAATATTGCGATTAATTTTTATAAATTATGAACCAAAATACATAAAGTTTATATCTCTCTACTTTTTATGCAAAAAGATGTTAAAACAAAATATTAAATCATCTAAAATGTATAATATTGATAATGAAATTGCTTTATTTATAGAAAAAGAGAAGAAAAGATTAAATGAAGGTCTTGAACTAATACCCTCTGAAAATTTTGTATCAAAAGCTGTTTTGGAGGCTCTTGGTTCAACACTTACAAATAAGTATTCTGAAGGTTATCCTAAAAAAAGATATTATGGTGGAAATGAAGTTATTGATGAAATTGAGAGTATAGCTATAAATAGGGCCAAAGAACTTTTTAATGCAGAACATGTAAATATTCAACCTTATTCTGGTTCAGGTGCAAATCTCGCATGTTATTTTGCTTTATTGAAATTTGGAGAAACTATATTGGGAATGAATTTAGCTCATGGGGGACATTTGACTCATGGACATAAGGTAAATTTTTCTGGTAAGGCTTATAATTTTGAAAGTTATGGTGTTGATATAAAAACTGGTTATCTTGATTATGATAATATAAGGAGGATAGCTAAAGAAACAAAACCTAAGATGATTGTTTCTGGTGCAACAGCTTATCCTCGTAAAATTGATTTCTCAGTATTTCATGAAATTGCTGAAGAAGTTGGTGCTATTTCTTTGGCTGATATATCTCATATTGCAGGGCTGATTTTAGGGGACGTACACCCATCACCATTCCCATTTACCGATATTGTAATGACAACAACACATAAAACCCTTAGGGGTCCTAGGGGTGCAATGATTCTATGTAAAAATAAGTTTGCAAAAGAGATTGATTCTGCAGTATTTCCTGGGATGCAAGGTGGACCTCATAATCATACTAATGCTGCAAAAGCTGTAATGTTAAAAGAAGCATCAACTGAAGAATTTAAGGATTATACAAAACAAATAGTAATTAATGCTAAGGCTTTAGCAAATTCGCTTATGGATAATGGTTTAAATTTAGTAAGTGGTGGAACAGATAACCATTTAATTTTAGTAGATTTACAAAATATAAATATTACTGGTCAAGTTGCTGAAACACTTCTTGATAAAGTTAATATTACATGTAACAAAAATATGATTCCTGGTGACCCTAGGTCTCCTTTTGATCCAAGTGGAATTCGTATTGGTACTCCTGCATTGACCACTCGTGGAATGAAAACCTCTGAGATGATATTTATTGGCGAACTTATTGCTAAAGCAATTAATCAAAGAAATAATCCTTCTATAATTGAATCTATATTATCAGATGTTAAAGGATTATGTAATAATTTTAAGCTTTATTCGGAGGAATAATATGTTAATTGAACTTTTTATTTTATTCATTTCTCCATTAGCATTTTGGAAAATAAAACGTATTTTTCCTCGTTGGATTGGTTTAGATTTATACTTAATATGTACACTTCTTGCAACACATTTTTTTGGAAAAAATGCTGGAGTACTTGTAGGTATTTTATCTCCTTTATATTGGGCTTTTTCAAAAAAAGATTTATCAATGATCTTTGTATCAGTTATTTTAGGATTTTCAGCATGGTTTTATTCAGTTTTATTTTTTTCATTTATCACTAAAGGAATAATTGTAGCTTTAACATATTCTGTTATTTGTTATTTGTTTTATTCATTTTTAGGAAAGAATTCATTAATATTTAGCGTAACTTATTTAATAACTAATATATTACAAATAGTATTAGCAGCTAGGTGGTTTTTATGAGTGAATTAATTAATGGGAAAGTTTTGGCAAGAGATGTTAAAGAAAATATCCGGAAAAATATAATAGTTAACAAGCTTTCTCTTAAACTTGCAACAATTATTGTTGGTAACAATAGTGCATCACACCTATATGTTAAAATGAAGTCTAGGGCTTGTAAAGAGGTAGGGGTTGAAAATGAAATATTTAATTTTCCTCCATGGGCTTCAGAAGATGTAGTTTTATCTAAAGTTAGTGAACTTAATGATGATGATCAAGTTAGTGGAATTTTAATTCAATTACCTTTACCTAATAATTTTAATACAAGAAAAATTCTTGATTCAATAAATGAAAGTAAAGATGTTGATGGTTTAACTTCAAGAAACTTGGGTAAACTTATGGCTTCTTCAGATTGTTTTATTTCTGCTACTTGTAAAAGCATTATGTTTTTGTTAAATACAGTAAAGTCAGATTTAAGGGGGTTAGATGTTGTAATTATTAATCATAGTCCTTTAATTGGTAGGCCACTTTCACAAATGTTATTAGATCTAGGTGCAACAATAACTATTTGTCATGAATTTACAAGGAATCTAAAGGAAAAGATTATGGTTGCAGATGTAGTAATCTCTGCTGTAGGGAAGAGAAACATTATAACTGCCGATATGGTTAAAGAAAAATCAATTGTTATTGATGCTGGGGTTGAAGTTATTGATGGTAAGGTTTATGGGGATGTAGATTTTGAAAGGGTAAAGGATAAAGTTTTATTCATAACTCCTGTTCCAGGCGGTGTAGGTCCTATGACAATTGCAATGCTTTTAGAAAATATTATTAATAAAAAATAATCATTCTTTTTTACTTAGACTTAATGCACCTAAAGCTCCTTTTATATAAAACTGAAGTTGTTCTTTAGTTCTAATACTTTTTAACATTTTTAGAATATATGATGGTCTTAAGTAGAACTCCTTATATGATTTTCTTCTCAATTCCAACAAATCTTCAGGAGTTAATTCTTCAGTCCTCATAATTGGAGTTTCTGCCATTTGTACCCAACCTGTCCAATCTGGATTTAATATAAGATTCTTTTCATTAGCTTCCTTAAATAAATCAGTTCCAACAATTGGGATGGCTACAAAGAAAAATGCTAAAGTAGGATTTATTTCTTTAGCCAATTTTAATGTTTCAGCATATGTTTCTTTAGTTTCACCAGGATATCCAATAATAAAACTTGCTGAAGAAGCCATTCCTATTTTATTTATTAATTTGAAAGCATTTTTAATTTGTTTTACAGTAATGCCTTTATCCATAGCATTTAAGATTTCTTGATTGCCAGACTCAACACCAAACCTAACAAAATAACATCCTGCATCCTTCATCTTTCTTAAGATCTCTTCATCTACAGAGTCTACCCTTGTAAGGCAGTTCCAATATAATCCATGCCTTTCTTTTCGTTTTTTAAGCTCTTTTAAGAGTTCAAACATTCTAGGTTTGTTGATAATAAAATTTTCATCATTAAATTCTAAACATTTAATTCCAAATTCTTTAATTAGATAATCAATCTCTTCCATAGTTTTTTCTACACTTCTATACCTTACTTTTTTACTCCACATAACTTTGGAAGCACAATATTTACAATTGTAAGGGCATCCTCTCAAAGAAAAGAATATTGTAAATGGTTTTAGTTTCACACCTTTTCCTGAAAATGCAGCATGATGTGCAGGTGGAAGATATTTTTCCATCGGTAATAAATCATAAGCTGGGATGGGTAAAATGTTAATATCGGGAATTAAAGGTCTACTTTCATTACAAACAATATCATCACCTTCATGGTAAACTAATCCTTTAATTTCTTTAAATTTTTTATCTCCATCTAATTCTCTTAATAACTCTAAGAATGTAACTTCTCCTTCTCCAGCAACTCCAAAATCTAAATTGGGAATTTCTTTCATGGTTTCTTTTGGTAAAGCAGATATATGATCTCCACCAAGAACAGTATAACAATCTGGATTAACTTCTTTAGCAATTTTTAAAATTTCTGATGCATTTTTTAATGTTGGTGTAACACTTCCTAGACCTACAACATTTACATCTTCAGGAATATGGTCTTTAATCTCATCTAAACCAATTTGTTCAACTTCACAATCAAGTATTTTAACATCTGGATATCCATTTTCTCTAACATAAGCAGCTAAACATGCTAAACCCATAGGTTGAGCCATTCCAGCTATGGTTGGAACTTTAGTATAGACCTCTTTTTCTGGTGGTTTTATCAGAAGTATTTTCATGGATATACGGAACTATAAAGGGTTTATAAAATTTATGGAAATAAAAACAAGATTATTTGGAATTAACAAATTATTTAAATGGTAAACCTAGATATTAATTATATGAATAAAAAAACTTTATTTAAAGTTATCAGGATAATTATTGGTGTTCTAATTTTAGGATTATTATTATATTCGGTTGGTATTTCAAAAATTTATGAAAATTTAATTAAATTATCAATTTTCTCTTTGATTTTATTCATTTTAACATATTTTGTTGCTTGGTTTTTTACTGCTTTAACAACAAAAATAATTATTAGTCCCTTAGGATTTAAGATTAATTTTTTTGAATTATTTAGAATTCGTGCAATTAGTTGGTGTATTGGCCAATTATTACCAGGAAGAATTGGAGAATTTTCATTGGTTTATTTATTAAAAAAACAAAATATATCTACTGGTGTTGGCGGAGTTATCTTTTTTTTAGATAATATTATTACTTTAGTAACTTTATTTTTAATTTCAATAATTGGTTTTTTTACCTTTTTTACTGTACAACAATCATTACAATTAATTGCTATAGTTTGTATTTTATTTATAATTGGTAGTTTTTTCATTTTTTCAAAAATGGGTAGGAAATTAATAACTAAGCATATTCTGAGAAAATATTCATTTATTTTTGAAGGTTTTTCAAAGAATCTATTTTCTTTCTTTTCAAAACACTACAAATATTTAATTTTAAATCTATTTGTAACTTTAATAAAATGGGTTTGTATTTCTTTTATATTTTATTTGTTAATTATATTATTTGGAGGAATAGTCTCATTTTACTATGTATTTCTTATTCTTTCAATGACTACTATAATATCTTTAATTCCAATCACTTTATCGGGTTTAGGATTGAGAGAAACTTCAGCTGTATACTTATACTCTCTAGTAAGTGTAGATGGTGGAATAATATTAACAATACAATTGATTTATTTATTTTTTAATTATATTTTTGCATTTTTTGCTTTAACGTTATATAAAAAATAATTATTTTTTAAGAATAAATATCCAACTAGGTAAGATTCTTTTTAAGATATTATCAGAATATCTAGGTAATAATCTAATAATCTTTGAATAAGCACTATATTTGTTTTCTAAACCAAATTTTTTTGGATTTCTAAGAACATCTAAAGATAAATGTTTAATTTTAAATTTATTTAATTTACAACATTTGATTAATTTAGAATATCCTAATGGATAAACATCATATTTTCTTTTTTTAAAGATTATTAAATATGTGTCTGCTAAAGACTTAGGTAACCAAGAAAGAAGTGGCAACATATAATGTGCTTCAAAAATTGCCCATTTATTTGGGGTTGCAAGATAACATAATCCATCAGATTTTAAACACCTATAAATCTCTTTTAAATGATTATTATAATCATTTACATGTTCTATAACTTGATTTGATATAATTAAATCAAAAGAATTATCTTTAAATGGCAAATTAGTATCTTCAATTTTTTTAAATTTAAATCCAGATTTTATAACTCTTTCATCAATTACATCAACAGAATTAATTTTGAAATATTTTGAAAGTTCATTAGTAATAATGCCTGATCCTGTACCAATCTCTAACAACTTTGAATCTTTTTTGACACCAAATTTATGAATGATTTTAAGAATTTTATTAGCTTTTGCTTTTCTAAGTTCTTGGTCTGAATTAGCATGTGATTTAAATTGTTGCATCATGCATAATAATTAGGGGCTATTTATAAATTTTTCGAGATAATTTTCACATGATGTATATTTAATGAAGTTTATTTATTAATTAACTCTACACAAATATCCAAATATTGTTTTGCTAATACTTCCCAATCAAATAATCTTCTTGCCCTTTTTATAGCTGATTTACTCTTTTTTTCTATTAATTGGGGTTCTTCTAAAAATCTACTTATTTTTTCTACTAAATCTTTTGTATTTTTTTGTTCAATAAAAAATCCTGAATCTTCACTTATAACATCAACAATCCCTCCAACTCTTGAACCAATAACTGGTAATCCTGATGCCATAGCTTCCATTAATACAACTCCTAAAGTTTCTGTTTCTCCTTTAGAATCAATTATTGATGATAATACAAATAAATCTGATGAATCAAGATATTTAGGTATTTCTCCAGGGGGTTTTCCTCCAAGTAAATTAATATTTTGCAATCCTAATTTATTAATCTGTTTATTTAATGAATTTTCTAATGAGCCCCAACCAATTATATTCACTTCTAGTTTATTAGGGTATTTTTTTTCTATTTCTGAGATTGCATCAATTAAGTATGGATAACCTTTTTTTTCAATTAATCTTCCAATAGATATAATCCTCAATTTTCTTTTTCCATCATAATGTCTCTCCTTTTGATTAAATCTACTATTTTCAATTCCAACAAAGATTATTTTTTGATGCTTAGGTTTTGCAAATTTAAATAATTTTTTTTGAGTATAACTAGAATTAAATATGACTGAATCAACATTCTCAAAAACATATTTATTCATTTTACCTAATATTCCTTTATCTTCAACAATTCTATGGACAGTTAAAATAACTGGTTTTTTGTAAAACTTTTTTAATATTAATCCTATTAATGCTGATGGTACGAAATTTGCAATTACAATATCACAATTTTTTACTTCTTTTATTGATTTGAATAGAAATGATATTAAAAAAGGTATAAACATTAATTTCATCCATATATTTTTCTTTATATTTACAGCCATACCATCCCTATAAGCAAGAACTTCAAATCTAGAGAACATATATTTAAATCTTTTAATTCTAACTCCATTAATTATTTCAAATTGTTTTATTCCCTTATCATGTGGACAAACTACTGAAACTTTATTATCTTTAGCTAATTTTAAGGCTATTTCCAGAAAAAAATTAGCAATATAATCACCTTTAAATCTAGGGAAAGAAGTAGATAATATTGCTATTTTCATAATATGGCAAATTTATTCTTGATTTAAATAGATTATGGATTATCTATAATCTATATATGAAAATTTTATCCTCTCTTGTTTTTGATTTTTTTACAACTTCTTTGTCTAATTCAGAACTAGATATAAAATAACTGCCTTTTGTATTCTCATTACCCATTATAATTGGATTTTTAACCCAAGATAGCAAATATGTGGATGCATCTTCTCCTTCCAAATCTTCTTTATTAAATTTTCTTTTTGAGCTAAAAATATGATCTCTTTCATCAAAAATAATCAAGGCATCAGGTTCAATATTATCATTTATCCATCTTCCAATTTCACTAACTTCTTTTGGGTACCACCTATAATTTGAATCATAAATAATTATGGCAGTATTTAATAAAGTAATTAAGCTAATCAAGATTAAGAAAAATGCATATATTTTTCTTGTTTCTAATTTTTTAAATATTAACAAAGAAAAAGGTGAGATAACAAGTAAGGAAGCTAATATTGGGTAACTAAATCCTAAAAATCTTTGTAATAATTCGTTTAGGACTCCAATGTAGCTTAAAGACATATTATTAAGTGGAAACAAGACAAATTTGACTAATGGTAAAGTTAAAATAAAAAAAACTGTAGTCATTAAAATATGTTTATAATTAATGGTTTTATGAAGTCCTTTTTTTATTCCAATAGCTCCTAAAATAAATATTAATGGTATTATTTGGGCTTGATATCTTCCTATTGGCCTACTATCTTCCCAATTAGAAAAAGCACCACTATGGATTCCTCCTAAAATAATAGAAAACAATATTACTAATGATAATATGATAACAAAGAGATTTAATTTATTTTTTAGTCTTTTTTGAAAGAATAATCTAATACTCAGTATAGAGAATAATATCCCTCCAGATAATATTGCATAAGTGCTATATAATAGGGTCCAATATCCTCTTGAAAAATAATTAAATGAGGCTGTTTGTCCGGGAACTTCAGCTATATATCTTCCTAGTAACCCTTGTAAAGAAAAACCAAAAGCCAATAAATTTCTAATTAACCATGGTGAAACTACAATCAAAGAAACTCCTAAAAGAATAATTTTTCTTTTTATTTGATTATAATTTTTCTTTTTATATATAGTATAAATGGTTCCAAAAAATATTGTAGGGAAAAGTACAATTGTATTCATTTTAGTTAAGTAACTAAGCCCTAAAAATATACCTGTTAAGATGTCCCATTTTATTGAATCTTCTGAAAATGATTTGTATAAAAAATAGATTGTAAATAATATTAATGGGAAAAATAGGTTTTCACTTAAAACATAATTTGAAAATGAGAATAATGGTGCTGCTAGGCTTCCCATTAATGCAATAATAAAAGCCCTTTTAGTTTCTAAAAATTCTTTTGCTAATAGATAAATTGGGAAAATAACTAAAGATAATAGGAATGAATTAATTATTTTCATGGTTGTAAATACTGCAACCATATCTTTCATAAAATAACTTAAAAATATGCTTAATGAATATAGGGGTGGATATAATAGATAATTACCACCATCAAAAAAGAAGCTTTGATTATAAAAAAAACTTTTTGCTGTAGACATATATATATAACTATCTGCAAAACCTAATGGTGTTTTTATGAATAAAGAGATAATTATTTTAGAAATAACTAGAATAAAATAGGCGATAATTAATTTCTTAAAAATTTTCATATTGACTTAATTAAATTAGGCTTTATAAGTTTTATTAATTTGAAATTGAACCAAGTCTTTAGTGCCATATCTACATAAGATTTAAATAATGACTTAATTGCATCATATATGTAAATGGAGTCATTAAATATTCAATTAGGGAAAATCCAAAAGGGGGCTATATTTGCCTTTTCTGGATTGTTCATTGCCAAATTTCTAGGTTATTTGTATAAATTTATTGCTGCAAGGATTGGTGTTGAGAGTTATGGTGTTTTATCATTAGGAATAATGGTATATGGACTAATAAATATAATAGCTTTATTTGGAATAGATGGTGGAGTTACTAGGTTTACAGCATATTATTTAGGACAAAATAATGGTGGTAAAATAAAATCTTTGCTTAAATTTTCTGCTAAAATTATTATCCCCTTAAGTTTAATTGGATCTTTATTTTTATTCTTTTACTCTGATTATATTGCTTTAACATTTTTTAAGAATCAGGAATTAACTTTAGTTTTAAAATTATTTTCAATAATCATACCATTTGAAGCAATAAGGGCAGTTTATTTTGGAATTATTAGAGGTTTTCAAAATTTAAAATATGAGTTTTATAGTAAATATATAGTTGAAGGGACAGTAAGAATTTTTTTAACACTAATATTAATCTATTTAGGTTTTGGTTTAATAGGGGCTACTATAGCTTATATAGGGGCAGTAATTATGAGTTTTATTTTTGCTCAATTTTATTTATTAAAAATTTACAAAAAAATAAAAACAAAAACTTCATTTTTAAGTAAATTAGAAAAAAATGATTTTTTATCTTATTCTTGGCCTTTTATGTTTCATACAATTTTAGGTTTGGCTTTAATTTCAATTGATTCATTTATGTTGGGTTATTTTAAACCAATAAGTGAAGTTGGAATATATAATGCAATAGCTCCAATAGCAAGATTAACTTATATAATTCCAATTTCGATTCTATCCTTGTTTATTCCTACTTTAACAAGACTATATGCTAAGAATGATCTTAAGATGTTTAAATCCATATATTTATTAGTTTATAAATTTATTTTCAAATTAAATTTCCCTTTATTACTTATAATTATTATTTTTCCACAAATGATTTTATCCATTTTATTTGGAAATGTATATGTTGTAGGATATCAAGGGTTGGTAATATTAACTGCTGGTTTTTTTGTCATGTATTATTCTTTTGTTTCAAGGGATCTTCTTTTTGTTTTTAAAAAATCAAAAGTTGTTTCTATGGTTTCATTAATGGCTGTATTAATCAATATTGTACTTAATTATATATTAATACGACCTTATGGGGTTCTTGGAGCTGCAATTGCATCATCAATTTCTTTATTCTTTTTTGGTTTTTTGATATTTATCATTGCATATATTCAAAGTAAAATATTCCCATTTGATAAGAAATATCTAGGTGTATTAATTTCTGGGATATTTTCTGTAATTATTATAAAATTTATTGCTAGATTTTTAGATAGTTCTTCTAAAATCATAACTATTTTCTTAATATTTAATTTTTTAATAATATATTTATTTTTATTGTTTATAACAAAATCTATTGAAAAAGAAGAAAAAATATTTATTAAGGAAATATATTCCTTATTCATCACAAAGATGAAATCCTTTAAATCTAGAACAAAATAATGGGAAAATATTTAAATGACTTCAATTGCAATTAAATCAATTACTGGTGTATTACATGAAAAATAGCAAAATTATAAAACTTAAATTTTCAGAATTATCTAATAAAAAAGAGCTATTTTACAGAGAGGAAACTCAACAAAAAGAAAATAATTATAATGATTTTTCAAAATGGAAAAAAAATATTCAAGATGGTAGAATAAAATATTTAAGAAGGATTACTCAAAAAGTCAGATTTTATGGTAATATTTTGGAGATTGGTGCTGGTTCTAGCTGGTTTAGTTGTGAATTATCTAAATTAAGTTCTGTGAAAAAGATACATTGTCTTGATTTTTCAGAAAAGATACTGAATGAAATAACTCCTCTAGTAATGGATTATTTGAAAGCAGATAAAAAAAAGATGGTTAGAGTTGTTGGAGATTTTTATAACCTTAATTTTAAAGATAAATCATTTGATATGGTTGTTGTTGATGCTGCATTACATCATATTGACAACATGAATCATGTTTTAAGTGAGATAAAAAGAGTTTTGAAAGATGGAGGGATGATTGTTGCAATTAGAGAGCCAATAGTTCCTAAATTGAGACCAGGATGTAAGAATACTTTTGGCGCTCATGAAAGGTCTCTTGGCCTAACCGAAAACATCTTTTCAAAAAAGGAATGGACTGTTTTCTTTAAAAAAAATGGATTTACACTTAAATTTTTACCTATAATTCCTGAATATTCTTTTAAATATAAAATAATTAATAGAACGATTTTAAAGGGTCTAAATGGATTATTATTTGCCCATTATGTTTTAATAGCTAAGAAAAAACGTATAAAATCAGATTCTTAAGTCAAGATTCTTATCTTTACCCATAACTTTTACTCGGGTCTGATCAATAAGTAGACTTTCCTACCTAAAAATTCCTTTGGACAATCTACTTTTGCACCAGTACCATACTTGGTAACAGTCTTATCAATTATTCTTT
>Ga0210057_1001057_pt1 | contig 43148 bp, 50 predicted proteins | sample CryGeyCG2114_010_2_FD_183968 | JGI IMG/M metagenome (GOLD analysis project Ga0210057, IMG submission 183968) | Groundwater microbial communities from aquifer - Crystal Geyser CG10_big_fil_rev_8/21/14_0.10 (SPAdes) (version 2) | ecosystem: Environmental > Aquatic > Deep subsurface > Groundwater ... | reverse complement strand
AATTGGCTGAAAATGAACAAGCCGAACTCGTCATACTTGAATCCTATCTGCCAGCTATGATGCCATTTGATGAGGTAAAAAAAATCGCCGAAACTAAAAAAGCTGAGCTCGGTATCGACGACAAAGCTAAGGCCGGACAACTAGTAGGTATGATAATGAAAGACCTCACAGGGCGGGCCGACGGTGCTGATGTTAAAAAAGCAGTGGACGAACTGTTCTCATAAAAAATAGTAGTGACAATAAAAAACCGGATTCATGAATCCGGTTTTTTATTTAATTATTTAAGTCTACATTTTCCTCTAAAACTTTATCATTTTCTTCTTTCACTGCTTGAGTTTGGATTTTGTCCATAACCTTTTCTTCTTCTATTTTTTCTTCTTCTTCAGCTTGGAGATGAGCAAACCCAAACAAAGAGAAAACTAGTACTCCCCCTAAAATAATAGCTAGGACATTTAGTAAAAATATAGTTAAAGAATCACTGATTATAGTAGTATTTAATAAAACTAAACCTGTTCCGAAAGAAGCTAGTGGTGGCAAAACGGTCGCAGTCACTGCAACTCCAGGTAGAGTAGCTGACAGATCTTGTCTCACCCAAGAATAGGTCGCAGCAAACCCAGCCGCCAAAGAAGATAGGAATAATAATAAAAATAAATCAGAATTAATTCTATTTAAAATACTTTCAGCCACCGTAGAATCATTTGGTAAAAACAAGAAAGCAGTCACGAAAGATATCCCGATAACCATTAAAACAGCTTTTGATATAGCCAAAAGAGACCTCAGTAAAGCCACCCTACTAGAAGTAACCACCGCCAAAGACAGACTCAAAATAGGAAATAATATTGGCGCTATCAACATACTACCAATCAAAATAACATTACTGTCAGTAATCAAACCTATGGTAGCGATAAAAGTAGCTAAAGCTATCATCACGTAGAAATCAGGCCTGGTTTTGCTTTCTTCTAAAAGAGAATGAATCGTTTTTTGTTGATCTAAATAACTAGATATAAATATTGTTTTAATCATAATATACCCATTATAACAAAAAAAATGACCTGTAAAACTTTTAAAAAATAAAATCTATTGCCTATTATTTTAAAAGACTCTATTATGTTTAGATGAGCTTAAAAGAAAACAAATGCGTCGCTTGCGAAGGAGGCATCCCCACTCTGAAACCAGACGAATATGCGCCATTTTTGGCAGAATTAGGTGAAAGCTGGAAGGTGGTTGGCAGTAAAACCTTATGTAAAGAATTTACTTTTAAAAACTTCGTTGAAGCAGTGGATTTTATAAACAAAGTCAAAGATATAGCCGAGAGCGAAAATCATCACCCAGACTTAAATCTTCACAACTACAATAAAGTATTAATGACTTTATCTACTCACGCTATAGGAGGATTATCTAAAAACGATTTTATTTTAGCATCAAAAACTGACGCATTATTTAATTAATAGCGACGAGAATGGAGTTTAGAAGCGACAGCTAAAGCTAGCGAGACAATAGCTAGATTTTTAATAATATATTGCCCTTCTAAGGTAGGTACGAGAGTTTGTTGCCAAGTAACAGAAGGTAGTAAAACTAAAGGCAAAAAAGTTATTACCATATGAGGTAGTAAAAAAAACACAGCCAATCTTTCATAGCGAGGCAAAATAAATAAAACACCTATTATTATTTCAAATAACCCAAAAGCAATAATAAACTGATCGAACGTTATGAAAGGTAAAGTTTTATGCAATAAATCCGCCACCAACGGATTAGCTGGACTAAGACCAAAAAGCTTTAGAGCTCCAAACCAAGTAAAAACCGTAAATAAAGAAAAGCGCGCCAAGGGTATACTTATTTTTTTTACGGTCGAAAGTATAAAGTGGTCAATCCATATGAAAAATTTAGCGAACATATGATTATATTATACATCATAGCTTTTAGATAATACTACTGTTATACTGCCAAATGTATGGAAAAGTCTAAGAATAAAGGGTTCGCTAAAATGCGCCGAAACAAGAAAAGCAGGGTGGAAACCAAGGCTTCTTTTGTGAAAAGTTCTGACAGACCAAAAACTTCATTCAGTAAACCTAGGAAACCTGAAACCAAGCCCGAATGGCCAATGAGAATCAACAAGTATTTAGCCCATCAAAAGCTTTGCACTCGCAAGGAGGCTGATAAACTAGTAGAGAAAGGTTTAGTGTTTATAAACGGCAAAATAGCCGTCTTGGGCGACAAAGTAGTTAAAGACGACAAAGTAACTATTAGTCCAAAAAGACAAATCAAAAAATACATATATATCGCCTACAACAAACCAGAAGGTATTGCCACTTTAAAATCTACCCCGACCGAACGCGATATCAAAGATGAATTAAAATTGACTAAAGATATTTTCCCGATTGGCCGACTAGATAAAAATTCCTCTGGCCTGATTATTCTCACCAACGATGGCCGAGCAACTGATGCTCTTTTAAATCCTATAAAAAAACATGACAAGGAATATGCTGTCACCTGCAATCGAACAGTCCCAGATGAGGCGATAAAAAAAATGAGTAAAGGTATGAAAATAGAACGCGAGAGAACCAGACCAGCGGTGGTGACTAAAACAAATGATAAAGAATTTACCATCATCCTAACCGAAGGCAAAAAACATCAAGTCCGCCGAATGGCAGTCGCTTGTAGTCTTGAAGTGACGAAGCTTGTACGCACTCGCATAATGAATATAAAACTCGGCAATCTTCCTAAAGGCGAAACCCGTACTTTAGGTGGAGATGAACTAAAAACATTTTTGACTGACTTACAGTTGATTTAAAAAAATCCCCCGCGGTTTTACAAAACCGCGGGGGATTTTTTATTATTTTAATTTTTTACCATAACGTAACATCCATTCATCCCATAGAGCACAATACCAGCTGGGGTTTTTATTAATAACAAATTCTGTAGCATCGCGAAGCTGACCTAATATTTCTTTGTCATCTAATTTTTTGGCATTATTTCGAGCATCCGCAAAAGTATTGGGGTTGAGAATCGTATTTTTCCTAGTCGTCTTCATAAACCGTCCAGCTGGACTATCTTGCAATTCAAGTGAAGACAATAAACTTTCAAATTCACCTTGTAAGTCTTCTCCCTCAAGTTTAAGTAATGTATTAAAAATACCCGCAATTTTATCAGGATTTTTCGGATCGACTTCTGGTTTTTCCTCTTTTTTGACACCTTTCCTAAAAGCTGAAAAATCAATAATATTGTCGGTTTCATTATGATTTGGCGGTTTTTCCATAAGGTAGAGTATATCACTTAAAATCCAGCAAGAAAAATCCCCCGCCAACATGCTTGCTGGCGGGGGGTGTATGGAAAAATGTTCAATGATTTTTGAATTATGTGATAATCTGATCACCTGTTTTTATAATCCCACTTTCAATAATTTCAGCAGTCAAACCACCACAATCAGAGAAAAATTCCTTAAAACTCCTTTCTTTACCAGATAATTTACTCGGCCTGTTACAAGGATCGCAGTATCCAATCCCCCGAAAGACCGCTTCTCCAATTTGAAAATCTTTCCCAATAAGCCCCATCAACTCAACACCCATGGTCACAATATTACGACGACTGTCAGTGTAACTGAAACCACTCCTTGAAAAAAATTTTCCATTGATTAAGGTTACTTGACGATTACCCCCTTTGCGACCACTGAAACTTCCTTCGCTAGTAGCATAGCGATCCCCTTTGAGACCAGCGCCAGCTATAGCCTCCGCTTCGGCCACAACCTCCATAGGTTCGCCTGCCACAGGACTAATACAGATTACCACTACTATTCCTTCCATTTTTTTACCCTTTCGTTTGTGTACTAAGTTATCTGACCGCAGTTAACCAAAACTCAGTCTAAAAGTAAACCCCGCCGAGGATACGGCGGGGTTTTTTAATCTTTCTTCTTATTTTTACTTCGCTCTGCTTCAGTTAAAAACTGCTTACGTAGACGAACATTTTTGGGAGTGATTTCTAAGTACTCATCACTGTTCATTGTTTCCAAGCCACGTTCGATAGTGATTTCATATGGTGGAGTTAAAACAACATTCTCATCAGAACCAGAAGCGCGCATGTTGGTCAGCTGTTTACCCTTGATCGGGTTCACCGCCATCTCATCCCCTTTTGAGGTATTTCCAATCACCATCCCTTCATAGACTTCAGTTCCAGGACCAATGTATAACACTCCACGATCTTGGAGATTGTAGAGGGCAAAACCTAGAGCTTTACCCGACATCATCGAAGACATAGAGCCAGTAAGACGTTTACGGATTTCACCCGCATATGGTTTGAAATCAATAAACCGACTAGCCATAATTCCTTCACCCTTAGTATCAACGATAAATTGATTACGATAACCAAGCAATCCTCGAGTAGGAATTTCAAAAATAATACGCACGGTACCATGATGACTTTTCATGTCAGTCATTGATCCACCACGCATACCGAGTTTTTCTATCACCACACCTTGAGAAGTTTCTGGCACGTCGACAGTCAACTCTTCAAACGGTTCGTGTTTTACTCCATCAATTTCTTTAATAATCACTTGGGGTTGTGATACTTGCATTTCATATCCTTCACGGCGCATATTTTCTAAAAGAACAGATATATGAAGTTCACCTCGTCCATAAATCTTAAACATATCAGCATTTGCAAAATCTACCTTAAGCCCTACGTTTACTTCAAGTTCTTTTTCTAATCGTTCACGAAGTTGGCGAGTGGTTACAAATTTACCTTCCCGTCCAGCAAAAGGAGAGTTGTTAATCAAAAAATTGAGGGCAATAGTCGGCTCATCTACTTTAATAGCGGGTAGAGCTTCCATATCGGCCGAAGCACAGACAGTGTCGCCAATATAAATCTCCGGTAATCCAGCAATCATAGCAATATCTCCCGCCACCGCTTCGGTGATATCTTGACGAGTAGGACCATAAAAATTGAAAAGTTTAGTGATTTTCCCTGAGTAAGTTTTGCCATTTATTTCTTTAACAAAAACTGTATCGCCGGCTTTGACTGTACCATCATATATTCGTCCTACTGCTAGACGACCTAGAAAGCTATCATAAGCGAGGTTGAAAGGTTGAAAAATAAAAGGCTTGGTAGCGTCACCAGAAGCCACTGGAACAATTTCTAAAATCATATCTAAAAGTGGAGTCAGGTCTTTTGACTCGTCTTCCAAATTTCTTTTAGCAATACCATCACGACCAATAGCATAAACCACTTTAAAATCTAACTGTTCATCGGTAGCACCCAAATCCAAAAATAACTCATAAATAAGCTCTTCAGCATGTTTTGGATCAGCTGCTGGTTTGTCTATTTTATTTAAAATAACTAGCGGTTTTAGGCCTAATTCAAGAGATTTTTTCAAAACGAAACGAGTTTGAGGCATAGGTCCTTCTTGAGCGTCCACCACCAAAAGAACAGAGTCGATAGACCTCAATACTCGTTCCACCTCAGATCCAAAATCGGCGTGACCTGGAGTGTCTACGATATTGATCTTTGTACCCTTGTAGTTGACCGAAGTATTTTTAGCATAAATAGTAATACCCCGCTCTTGTTCTAGAGCGTTTGAGTCCATACTAACCCCATCTATCACTGCGCCGGTCTGCTTCATGATAGCGTCAGTTAGAGTAGTCTTGCCATGGTCCACGTGAGCAATAATTGCAATGTTTCGGATTTCCATATTTTTAACTTAAATTTAAAAAGAAATAAAAAGAAAAACGCGCCTGAAGCACGTTTGCTTGCCTGTTATCATACATCAAAAAGGCTTTACTAGCAACCCTGTAGTAGAAAATAGCATTGTTTAGTCGCAAAGCGTACTAAACTACCCTAAAGGGCGATGCTATTTTTCACTACAGGGCTAAAACCGTCTGATGCCGACTAGACCACGCTTGGAGAGCTATTCCAGCTGAAACAGAAACATTTAACGACTCACAGCGTGGATGCATAGGAATAGACAACTTGATATCACATAGCTCTTTGGTTTTTTCCCTTATACCCTTACCTTCATTGCCAAGCACTAGGACAGTTGGCTCACTAAAATCTTCTTCCCCTATTGGCGTCGCCCCTTCTTCGTCTAGACCATAAATCCAAAAACCTTTATCTTTCAAATCTCTCAAAGTCGTATTGATATTACCAATATCCACCAAAGGTATAGAAAAAGCCATCCCAGCTGATACTTTTACCACTGATCCAGTCACTCCAGCTTGATTATGTTCTGGTATTAAAACTCCAGCCACCCCAAAAGCAGCCGCACTACGAATAATAGCCCCAACATTGTGAGGATCTTGGATTTCGTCCAATAACACCAAGCAAGTATTTTTAGTGACTTTTAATTCTCTAAAAAAATCAGCAAAAGGAACTGTCATTTTATGAGTAGCTACTAGCGCTACCACCCCTTGGTGAACAGCTTCCTTGTCTATTTCTTTTGGCATAGAAGGGAGTAGGAGCTTCGATACTTGAATGTTATTTTTAGCCACCAAAGCATCTATTTCTTTATCCTTAAATGTACTGGCTAGCCAAAATTTCTCAATCGCTTGAGGACGATTTTTTAAAACTTCTCCGATGGCGTGTTTACCATAAATATAAGTCTTATTATTTATCATTGATATCTAGACTATACTAAAACCAGATTTTTAGCTACTCGCTTGTGATATAAACTTTTATTTGCTCTAATGTAATAATATGAAAAAACGCTTCGTCAAAAAACCTAAAGCCAAATTGGTCGGCAAGCAATTTTGGGACAAAGAGTACAAAAACAAGGATTATCTCAAGCTCTCGACCAACCCTAGTGAAGATTTGATAAAATTCACCCGCTTTCTTGAGCGGGAATATGGTCGACAATATCTAAATCCCCTCGCCTCAGCAACAGACCTCGGTTGTGGTAATGGCCGAAACCTAGTCTACTTATCTCAAAATTTTGGCCTACGTGGTATCGGTTTTGATATTTCAGCTGAAGCTATAAAGCAAGCCAAAGAATTGAGCACCGATTTACCTCTGACTTATGAAGTGAAATCTATTGTTGGAGATTTACCAATACCAGATAAAACTCAAACCTTTGTTCTCGATATGATGACTTCCCATTTTTTAAACAAAGACGAGCGCACAAAACTCTATACTGAGATTTACCGCATTTTAAAACCTAATGGCTGGTATTTTTTAAAAACATTCTTAAGTGACGAAGATCTCAATGTCAGGCGACTACTCAAAGAAAGTCCAGCCGACGAACGTGGATCTTATGTACACCCAAAGATTGGGGTAGCCGAACACTCTTTTTATGAAGATGAGCTCGTCGCCGATTTGGAAAACCTTTTTTCTATCCACAAAATACATAAATCTCACAAACACATCATCAAAGGTAAAATAGGTAAACGCCGAACCATTAGTCTCTATCTTCAAAAAAACTAACACAGCACCCAGAAAAAAGATAGCTTTTTACTCTTCAGCCTTTATCTCCTTAATCAGATAGTCAAAAACTTTTTTTACATCTCCATCATCAAGGTTTGTCATAGTCACTACCTTAGGATTGAGTTTGGTTATTTTAGTCACTATGTCTTTTATTTTCTTAGGGTCATCTATTAGGTCTGTCTTGGTTAGAATGACTATTTCTGGTTTGGTGAGCATCCCTACGTCAAATTTACCCAACTCTTCACGAATAGTTTGATAGGTCACTACTGGATCAATATTTTCTAATGATACCAAATGAGCGAGAAGTTTTGTTCGACGAATATGTCGCAAAAATTTGTGACCCAAACCTTTACCCCCTGAAGCCCCCTCAATTAGTCCGGGGATGTCAGCGACAATGTAACCAAAAGCTTCACCTAGATTTGGTTCAAGAGTAGTAAAAGGATAAGCACCGACTGCGCCTTTGGCGTTGGATATCTCATTGAGAAAACTCGTCTTGCCTGCATTTGGTTCCCCTATCAATCCTATATCAGCAATCAATTCTACTTCAATATAAAAATCTGCCGACTCTCCTTTTTCACCCAAAGTATACTCAACTGGTGTCTGGTTAGTGGAACTTTTAAAAGACTCATTTCCGCGACCACCTTTACCGCCTTTTAGAAGTAGTACTTGTTCATCTTCTTTGTTTAAATTATATTTTTCACCACTTTTTTTATTGGTAATGACCGAACCAATAGGCAGTTCGACTACCAAGTCTTCACCTCCTGCACCATGCAAAGTCTTTTTAGACCCATGGCCCCCATTTTCAGCTACTATTTCTTTTTTAAATTTATAACGAGATAAAAGATGAACATCACGAACAGCCCGAACATAGACATCTCCTCCTCTACCACCGTCGCCACCAGATGGCCCACCAAACTCGGTTTCTTTGGTATGAGCAAAACGCACAACCCCGTTGCCACCAGTACCCGCTTTGATATTTATATTTAATTCGTCTATAAATGCCATATTCTGCCTAGTATGCTATGAAAAGTAACTATAAGCAAATTTATACTTATTTTATTAAATTGTCTCCAAATTAATTCTTTTTAAAGTCATCGCGTTCGCTACTACAATCACTGTCGACATACTCATCAAAAGGGCTCCTATTTCTGGTCGTAAGAAAAATCCCCAAAAAGCAAACGCCCCAGCTGCGGCCGGAATAGCAATTATGTTGTAACCAAGTGCCCAAACTAGGTTCTGAACCATTTTTGAATATACTTTTTTAGACAAGGTTATCAGTCTGGCAATATCACTAGGATCATTATCCATCAACACCACATCTCCAGCTTCGACAGCTACATCTGTTCCAGCCCCAATCGCTACACCAGCATTGGCTTGAGTGAGAGCTGGAGCATCATTTACTCCATCACCCACCATCAGCACAATATGTCCTTCGTCTTGAAGTTTTTTAACATGAATATATTTATCTTCTGGTAAGACATTGGCAAAATAGGTATCAATGCCAATCTTCTCCGACACACCCTTGGCCACCATCTCATTGTCTCCGGTCAACATCGCTACTTTAACTCCCATATTATGTAAAGCTTTTACTGCTTCGTAAGACTCTACTTTAATAGCATCTGCCAGTATTATGTATCCAAGGACACTTTCTTTATCCGCCACTAACACAATAGTACCAGCAACATCTTTTGGTGATTGATAATCAAAATTTAAACCCTTTATCAAAGCCTCATTGCCGACAAAATATTCTTCGCCACCTATCATGGCTGAAACTCCTTGACCAGCAATATTTTTAAAATCAGTAATGTTATCCAAATTTATATTATTAGTTTTGGCATGAGCTAGTATAGAATGTCCAATAATATGAGATGAGTGTTGTTCTAGTGAAGCGGCAACGGACAAGATTTTATTTTTATCTGATTCACTTTTAGAGACTATTTCTGTCACTCCAAATTCACCTTTGGTTAAAGTGCCGGTTTTGTCAAAAACTACATAATCAACTTTCCTAATCACCTCTAGTTTTGAAAGGTCTTTAATAAAGAAACCATTCTTGACCGCCAAGGTTGTAGAAATAGTCGTCACAGTTGGTATAGCTAGACCAAGGGCGTGAGGACAAGCGATCACCAAGACGGTGATTGCGAGAGTAATAGCAAAAACAAATGTCTCACCAATAATCAGTGTCCAAACCAATATCGTAAGTAGAGCGGTTATTCCTGCCACAAAAGTCAGCCCGGCGGATGCTTTATCCGCAATTCTTTGTGTTTTTGGTTTTGTTTTAGAGGCTTCTTCAACCAATCGCTTGATTTGTCCGACAGTTGAATTCTCCCCCACCCGATTTAGTTTGATAGTCAGAGATCCATCAAGACAAATCGACCCGGCCACCACAGAAGCTGTCTCTTTTTTTTCAATTGGTTTGGATTCTCCACTGATCAGTGATTCATCGACATTGGCAAAACCACTTACCACCACACCATCAGCTGGTATTTTTTCTCCTGGTTTTACGATGACATTATCACCTTCTTTCAATTCACTTATATCAACATCTGTCTCTACTTCCTCAACAAGTTTATGAGCTTGTTTTGGTAAAAGCTTGGCTATCTCCTGAAGAGCATTTCCAGCCGCCGAACTAGATTTTGCTTCCAAATAATGTCCAAATAAAAGCACCCAAATCAGAGTTGATATTTCAAGATAAAACTCCACTTCAAGAGCTGATATAAAAGTAGAAGCTACTGAAAATAAGTAGCCCGATCCAACCGCCAGCGATACCAAGGTCATCATGCCATATTGCTTAGCTTTTATTTCATGCCTAGCGTGTTTGAAAAATACCAAAGAAAAACCGAAGATGATGGTAGCTACAGCTAAACCAATCCATTTACCAAATGGAATAGTCGGAACCCCCAAAAAACCTGCTGTCATTTCATTCGTCAGAACCAGTGGGATCAATAAAAAAGTAACTATCCAAAATCTTTTCAAATACATACCAGCTGATCCATGATCCATACCATGACCACCGTGCCCAGTATGACTTTCTTGTCCATTACTATGGCAAGACATATTTTGTTGCATCTGATGTTTATTGTGTAAAGAATGATCCATAATATTTTTTCTTAGTTTTTTTAATAAATTTATTATATACTACAACCCCCGCCACTTTGGATTTTGATTGGGTCCAATTCCTTTAAAACCCTCTGATAGCCACTTCCGCTCGAATAATCTACTCCCAAAACTAATTGCGGATTTACAGAACCCCAGTCTATACCCTGTTGCTCAAAATAGGTGGCTAGCGTTAGATAGGTGTCCGGAAACCAATATGAATTAACCACCAAAGCCATTTGATACATTTCTTCTTCCGTCGCTCCATTGCTTGCTAAAAGTTCTAACAGACCAAGCATAGCCATACCATGATTACAGTCTGGGAAATAAGTAGAATTTCCACAACATGGACGATAAATATTTTTTGCGACATTCTCTATTTTTTCCTGTTGATCATTAGTCAGGGAAATAAATGAATGTTTACTATAATGATTCATTGGGTCACCAACTGCCAAAGACCAGCCCCCAGTTGAAGCAAAACTCCCCGCATTGCCCCCATACTTCATATCCATCATTGGGCCTTCTTCAAGAATAACATTCCTGTTTGAAAGTCCGAACGCCCAAAACATATTCAATAATAAACCGGCATTTTCTTGGTTAATCACTATTTGTTTATTATTTTTACTATACAAAAGATCCTTACTAATTTTATCAAGGCCTCCCCTTTGTGAATAAATATTTTCAAATAAAGTGGCATCAATCACCCCCACCTCAATCATTTGTGCCCCTAAATCACCCCAGACTATAGGCAAAGAAACACCGTTTTTTGGAAATACTTTATCTTCCAACGCCGTAGTTTTTAACAAGTTTTGTTTTTTTATCTCAGCAATACTTTTGTTCTCCTGATTTTGTAGAGTATTCACAGTAAGTAAAGCAATTACCAGTATCCCAAAACCTACTAAAATAATCCTCCTAGGATTAGAAAAGTAATTATTATCTAATGTTTTATTTGTGAAATTTTTATTATTCATAGGCCAGTTTAATTTTTACCAATTTTTACAACACTCAATAATTTTTTGTATTTTTCCTTTCCATAAACTATTCCGGAGACTGTAAAGAAAAATAAATACAAGCCATAGTATGATTACTCCTGTAAATACAAATGTATCCACTTCTTGAGAAAGAATTAAGAAAGAAAAATAAAAAAGAGTAATCAGGTATGGAAGTTTAAAAATTTGTTTTTCTTCTTTTAAACGACCAAAAACATAATACATACTACCGACAGCACTTCCACCCATAAGAATACTTAAGGAAAGATCATCAACCCTATTATTAGTCCTTTCAAATAAAATAAGATAAAGTAATCCTAGAATCCAAGAAAAAGTAACAGAAAAACAAAGGGCGCATAACTGTGGAAATATTTTCCGAAGAAATATTCCAACAGGAAACAGGACTATTATTAATATTAGAAGTGTGGTCATATCAGAAAGAAGAAATTAATCAATAGGGGAATTATTACCAATAAAACCAAAGTAATCGAGATTCCTTGAAAAGGAATAATTTGTCTCTGGATAAGAGAACTTATTTTTCTACTAAGATAAGGAGATGAGGCTAGGATTATTGCGCCAACAATTACCCCCATCAAATAAATATCTACCGGGACTTTTTCAGTATATTTGTCAAAACCTAAAAATGGCGCATAAAGAATTTTATACTCTTTAAGAATTGGCCAAAGTGGTAATACTGTTAAAAAGTAAATCGCTCCCGCGAATAAAGGGTCTTGGTAACGAATATATTTCTTCTTAATAAACTTAGCAAGCCAAAGCCCCATGGCTAAAGCAAATCCTCCTAAGAGAGTAGATATTATCAACGCTGGTACACCCAGTGATATAGCAATAACAGCCAGAATTCCCGCGCCAGCAGTACAAAGAGGACAGTGAGCCTTGGTAGTTAAAGGAAATAAAATACCACCTATAATTAATAGGGAAAGTTTACTAGCTTTAACAATATCTTCTGTCTTCTCTGTCATAGTATTATTTATTACTTCTTTGTTACATCTGCCGAAATTCTAATTTCAAGCTCTGGAGTTTCTGTAGAATTAGTTTTAAGAAAGAGTTGTCGTGTGACTGGTCCAACAGCATTAGGGCCATGAGCAAGTGGATCATAAATAGCTTTAAGTATCTTACTCTCTCCTGAAGCAATTACCACCTGACGAGTCATCCCCTCATGCATACCAAATGTCACTCCATCAATAACACCATCGGTACACCCACAACTAGTAGTCCCCGCTAGGATGACAATAGAATCGATTCCTTCATTTTTTAGAATAAAATCTTTTTCCACTTTCCCACCAAAAATATCAATTTCACCAAAATCATACGAGATATTATCAACCACTAAAGCTGAGGAACTTTTTTCGTCTACACTATTTTCCTCACCACTAATTAATGATTTATTTTGGTCACTAAACATAAAAATAAGCCCTCCACCAACAATAATCACTAATACTATTATCCAAGTTGTTGTATTTTTCATATAATTTTATGTTATGTAATAATTTTTACTCCCCTTCTAAAATATCCACCATAATTTTGACCTCCGCTTCTGGTTGACTTGGGTCATTTGTTGGAATGAAGACTGTTCGTGTAAGTTCATCTGCTGGCTCCGCGTGAAAGTCTGGGTCAAAATAGACAGTTAAAGTTGCCGTACCGTTTGGTTGAATACTCTGGTTCGAGATTTCGACTGTAGTACACCCGCAACTAGTACTTAATTCTCCAATCTCAAGAACACTTTGTCCGTCGTTTCGAATTTCAAAAGTTGTCTCTAGGATTCCTTGAGACTGTGGTACATCGCCGAAGTTGTGAGTTGTTCGATCAAAAGCTATCTGAGCACCAGACTCATTTATTTCAACAGGACTAGATACACTTCCGTCATATTCTCCTGTTTCAGTAAATGGATAATTATCTTCTTGCCAGTGAACCATCCCACCAGCAACACTCTTAATGTTGGTATAACCAAGAGAATCCATTATGTCGTACGCTTGTTTACTTCGACCACCACTCCGACAATAAATGATAATCTCTTTGTCTTTTGCTGATTCACCCAAACCGATATCAGCGAGCGTTTGCCCAGAGAGCTCTCCTACGGGGAGCAACAGAGCATTTTCCAAATGGACTTCGGCGTATTCTTCTAGTGTTCGAACATCGAGCAAAACGATATCTTCGTTGTTCTGAATTTTTGCTACAACATTAGCAGGACTAATCTCATACTCAGCAGTGTCATCAGCGTGGTCAGTACCTTCATTTTCAAGGTTCGATGGCGTCGATTTTAAAAATAAGAAATACCCAGCAATCAAAACTAAGACAATCCCGACAACCAACAACAGTGTTTTATTCATATTTAGTTTTCGTTATTAAACCACTCATCGAGCCATTCCCGCATCTGCTCGACCTCTTTCGTCTGTGTTTGGATAATATCGTTTGCAAAAGCCTCCAGCTCAGGTCGTTCTGTTTCTTTGAGTAACCTTTCCGACATTTCCACAGCACCAATGTGGTGGACAATCATTCCGCGCAACCACACCTCTTCATATTCCACTCCTGTCTTCCCTCTAAAACCAAACATCATTTCCTCCATTGCGTGTTGCATGGCACCGTCCTGCCGAATGATATCCTCATTGTGCATATCTTCCATCCTCTCTTCCATTTCTTCATACATATCATATCCCGGCCCACCCCATCTCATCATGCCAAATCCCGGGGTAAGAAAAGAACCAATAACCAAACCTCCTATGAGTGCGATAAATATCCCAAGCCATGTGTTATTTTTGTTTTCCATATTATTTTTTCTTAGATTTTTTAAACACTTTGATAATTTCTGCGACCGCTTTTTTTTCTTCCCCATGCTTCATTTGATGTATCACATGCTCTGAGAGATGGTTTTCCAACATCAGATCTTCGACGACAGATAAGGCACTACGAATAGCTGATGATTGAGTAATTATATCTATACAATACTTTTCTTCATCAACCATTTTTTGCAATCCACGAACCTGCCCCTCGACCCTCTTGAGACGATTGTGTAATTTACTCTTTGCTTGTTTCTTCATATAGGTGTATTATACCCCTATGGGGTATAAAGTCAACAACCCCTTGTGGATAGGTCGATCACAATAATATTTAATCAAATTTATTTTTATTTTATGAAAACATTAAACCCTTTAGCTTTAGGTTATGCAGGAGCTATCGTTTCAGTCATCTTAATGTTAATCCTTGGCATCCTTGGCAACTTAGGAATTTACACTGGAGCGGTCAATCAGATGATAGAGTGGCATCTATTTTTCTCTTTGTCGGTAGTAGGGATTATTGGCGGTATGATAGAGGCGGGAATTATTAGTTTTGTCATTCTTTATCCGTTTGCTATTATATATAACATTTTTGCTAATAAATAAAGGCGTCCTTCTAAATTAAAAAGTTATAAAAAAACATCCCCCGAAGGGATGTTTTTTTATAACTTGGCTATCAGAATTGAAATCTCACTGATGGCTTCGCTCACGGCTGCCAGACTTGGATTCGAACCAAGATAACATCCTCCAGAGGGATGTGTCCTACCATTAGACGATCTGGCAATCTAACAGCCAAACTTTAACAAATTTATTTTCTTCTGCCAATAAATTTATGATTATGAATCACATAAAACAAAATACCAATAGCCACAGTGATAACTATTAAATAAAAAGACATTATTGTCAGATAGGAATATGGAACAGATTTTAAACTGCCTAAAACAAGAGCAAATGTCCACGAAGTAATAGAGACCACTCCAGAAACCATTAAAAACGGCAATCTCTTCATCAGATGTTCAAAGGACTTAAATTGCCGACCCAAATGGAGTCGCAAATGTCCAAAATGAATAAATTCAAAAATCAAACCATTTAGAAAAATAATCCCAACGATAGACATTTTACTCAAAAATTTAGTAGAAGCTAAATACCTTTCTGGATCTAATGTAAAAAGTCCTATTCCAGAAATAATTAAAATCAAAAGCCCAAACCAAACCATTTTACTAGCCAAACTCAGAAAACGAATTTCTGATCTTGATAAATAACCATTTTTAACAGAATAGAAAAACATAACATCACTCAAGTAAGCTCCCCCAGCCCCAAAAGCTACTCCAAACAAATGTCCAATTGTAAACAATAGACCGAGAGTCATAAGCTATTTCTTTTTTATACTCGCCTTAATAAAAGCTAAAAACAGTGGGTGCGGATTTAATGGGCTAGATTTAAATTCTGGATGAAATTGAGTTCCAAGGAAAAACGGGTGGAGAGACTTTGGTAGTTCGGCTATTTCCATCAAGTGACCATCCGGTGAAGTACCTGAAAAAATTAGACCTGCATCTTCTATTTTTGAAATATATTCTGGATTTACTTCATAACGGTGACGGTGACGCTCACTAATATCTGTTTGTTTGTAAGCATCTTGAGCCATTGTCCCCTTTTTTAGTTTAGCTGGATAAGCACCGAGTCGCATAGTACCACCAAGATTGCCTTCTTTTATTTTATTTTTTTGATCTTCCATAACGTCGATGACAGGATACTTGGTATCTTTATCTACTTCCACGGTATTAGCTTCCGAGAGCCCCGCTTTGTTGCGAGCATACTCTATGACCATCAGTTGCATGCCATAACAAATACCAAAATACGGGATCTTGTTTTCGCGCACATATTGAATAGCATTTATTTTCCCTTCTATACCCCGAGAACCAAATCCGCCAGGCACCAAGACGCCATCATATTTTTTAAGCTTAATCAATTTTTTCTTACCATTTTTACCTTCATACTCCTCCGAATCTATCCAGTCTATAACCGCTTTTTTACCCTGACTTGCCGCCGCATGTTTCAAAGATTCGATAATAGAAATATATACATCACTCAAAACAAAATCGCCAGTCTTGAAATATTTTCCCACAATCCCAATCTTCACTTCCTCTTTCGCATTTTTTATCTTATTAAACATCGCTCGCCATTCCTTCAAATCTGTATGGCGAGGTTTTATTTTTAAAAGTTTTAGCAAAGTATCTGACAATCTATCTTTTTCAAAATTGATGGGAATTTCATAAATACTACTAATATCTGGCGCTGAAATAATCCGCTCTACCGGTATATTGGATGAGAAAGCAATTTTTTCTTTGCGAGTCTTGTCTATTGGGTGATCGGCTCGAGCTACTATCATGTCCGGATGAATGCCGTAGGAGTTCATACTTTGGACCGCGTACTGAGTGGGTTTGGTTTTCATTTCACCAAGCTTTCCCGGCACTGGCAAATAGCTCACCAACACAAAGAGAACATCATCTGGATGTTTGAGTTTTAAAATACGCGCTGCTTCAATAAACATCGCGTTTTGATATTCTCCTACCGTCCCACCTATTTCTACTACAGTGATTTCAGAACCAGTGTGGTCAATGGATTTTTGGATCCGCCGGAGAATCTCGGCGGAAATGTATGGCACTGGATCCACGCATTTTCCTCCATAACCAAGTGCTCTCTCCTTGTCGATAACGTATTTATAGACCATACCCGAAGTCATATAACTTTCGGCCGGCAAAGTCTCATTTAAAAACCGTTCATAGTTACCCATATCTTGATCGGTCTCAAGACCTGAATCGAGTACAAATACTTCTCCATGTTCAATCGGGTTCATGGTACCAGCGTCCACATTTAAATAAGGGTCAATCTTGATAGGATTGACCTTAAACCCACGAGACTTGAGGATAGTGGCAATAGATGAGGTGGTAGCGCCCTTGCCGACTCCGGACATCACTCCACCTAGCACAAATATGTATTTGTGATTCTTTTTTGCCATAGACATAAAGAGTTTAACACATTTCCAAAACTCACCAGCAGTGGATAACCAATCAGGCTATACTTTCAAATATTTTCTAGTTGCCCAAAAACTGGAAATGAGTCCTAGAGCTATACCTGAGACTAAAAGAGAGAGAAACACTCGGCCAAAATCTGATACATAGTACGCTACCATGTCGATACCACCATAGACATTGATAGTGGTATTACGTACCCATAGTGACATAGGATAGAGAGCTATAATAGCTAAGAAAGTAGATATCACTCCGGCTACAATACCCTCAATCATAAATGGACCAGAAATATAAGTATTAGAAGCACCCACTAGACGCATGACAGATATTTCCTCACGAGCAGTGTAAATAGTCAGAGAAATAGTATTGAAAGTGACTAAAATGGACATCACTACTAATAAAACACTAATAATAAACCCAACTTTACGAGAAGCTTCTATCACAGATAAGAGTTTGTCAATAATATCTTTTTTAAAACTTATTTGATCAACAATCCCTTGGCCTTGATTTTGATTATAATTGTCTAAAAACTTAGCTACTGTTTCATATTGGGATGGGTCTTTAGCTAAGATAGACAATCTAGCCCCAAACGGATTACCAACTTCGTCTAAAGATTGGATAAGTAAAGCATTGTCAGCATGGCGAGTACGGAAAGACTCCAATTCTTGCGCTGGTGAAGTGTATTCTACTGTTTTAACTTCGGCCAACTGTTCTAAAGATTTTTCTAAATCTAAAATAGTTTCCTCGGCTACATCTGTTTTAAAGGTGACACTTATATCCACTCTATCTTTAATGTGCCCTAAAGTCCCTTCTAGAAAAGAGGCTCCAAGAATAAGAGATCCAACAACAAAAAGAGTAACTGTCATCACAAAGACTGAAGCTATCGCCACAGCCTTGTTTCGCCAAAAATTTATAAACCCAGCTTTTATTATTCGTTTAATAGTTTTCATTCTTTAGTAAAATTTTAATTTATTAAATTATAACGCATAATGACCACTTTTATCATCACGGATTACTTTTCCTTTATCTAAAGTGATTACTCTTTTTCCTAAACTATCAACAATGTCTTTGTTGTGAGTAGTTAAAATAACCGTGGTGCCAATATCATTTATTTTTTTAAATATCTCTACTATTTCAGCCGCATTGACAGGGTCTAGATTGCCCGTAGCCTCATCAGCAATCAAAAGATCTGGTTGGTTGACTATAGCCCGAGCGATAGCAATCCTCTGACGCTCTCCACCAGATAGTTCAAATGGGAAATGCCAAATCTTATCTCCTAGACCGACAAGATCTAAAACATGAGGTACATCAGACTGTATTTCTTCGTCGCTTCGCCCAGCCGCTTCCATAGTAAAAGCAATATTTTCATAAGCAGTCTTGTTCGGTAAAAGACGGAAATCTTGAAAAACACTCCCTATTCGACGACGTAGCCCAGGGATAGCTCGCTTAGATAGGGCGTGTACGTCGGTCGATTCGAAAAAAACATTTCCTGAAGTGGGTTTTTCTTCAGCTAAAATCATTTTTAACAAAGTACTTTTACCAGCACCTGAATGTCCCACCACGGTCACAAACTCTCCTGGTTCGACAACAAATGAAACATCATTTAAAGCGGCTTGGTCATCGAAATAAATTTTACTAACTTTGTCAAAATAAATCATATTTTTTATTATAAATTTTTTTCTGCTTCTAGAAAATCTTCTATGTCTCCATCTAGAACTTTTTCAACATCACTGGTTTCAACTTCAGTCCTATGGTCTTTGACCATTTTGTATGGATGAAAAACATATGATCGAATCTGATTGCCCCACTGAATCTCAGTCGTCTTACTGACATACAGATTTTGTTCGTGAGCCAAACGTTCTTCTTCTATTTTTTTAAATAATTTAGCCTCAAGAATAGTCTGAGCTTTTTCTCTATTAGCTTGTTGACTTCTCTCAGCTTCACAGTGCACAGTGATTCCGGTCGGCACATGCGTTAGTCTAACTGCTGTGTCACGCTTGTTTACATTTTGCCCACCTGGACCAGATGACCGAGCAAACTCTACTTTTAAATCTTGGTCTGGTATATCTATCTCTTTTGTTTTATCAAACTCAGGGATAACTTCTACCAACGAAAATGAAGTGTGTCTTTGCGACTTCGAATTAAACGGTGATAGCCTCACCAAACGATGCACTCCAGACTCATTCTTTAGTATACCATATGCTCCTTTACCTTCAATCTGGAAAGTAATATTGCGATAACCACCATGATCGTTTTTATTTTCGTGAATAAGAGAGACACCAAAATCTCTTTTTTCAGCAAATTTAAAATACATTTCTACTAATATCCTAGAAAAGTCTTCAGCGTCATCCCCTCCCGCCCCAGAAAAAACAGTGAGTATGGCATTGTTTTTGTCATATTTACCTACTCCGGCTAACTTGTCTTTGAGTTCTTGATACTCATTTATCACCAATTGTGCCTTGTCTTTATCAGACCAAAAATCAGGCGCTTGCATCACCTGTTCCAGCTCATCTATTTGAATTTGTAATTTTTGCTTGTCAGAATCCATTTCGTCTAGTTAATTATTTCATTGTACGCTTCAAATGCTTTTTGGGCTTGAATATTTATATTATATTTTTGATATTCTTTAGGATTAATCCACTCATAAAGATCAAATTCATCACAAATATTTAAATCCCCACCAGTGTGATGACAGATAAAATACATACCGACTATATGTTTGGGTTTTCCAGGCACATCAATAAACCATTCCTCGACATGAAATATTTTACCAACTTCCACTTCAATATTACACTCCTCCTTTAATTCCCTTTTTATAGATTGTGAAAATGGTTCACCCTCATTTACTTTACCGCCAGGCATTACAAAACAACCATGTTGAGAACCACCTTTATATTTAGGTGACTCACGAAGAATGAGTATTTTTCCGTCTTTTTCTATAAAAGCTTTCACCGAAGCAACAGCAAATTTTTCTGTTTCTGACATGGAGCCAAGACCGGGAATCGAACCCGGGACCTCTCCCTTACCATGGGAGTGCTCTACCATCTGAGCTATCTTGGCTTGCTTAAACTTAGAAACTATAAACCAACTCATATGGCACCTTGGGTGTGCTCCCTGCCTGCCGGCAGGCAGGTACCATCTGAGCTATCTTGACTTGCTTAAAAATAAAAAGCTTGGCTTTTTACACCAAGACAGTTTATTACAAAAACCGATGTTTTTCAACCGCTAAAAACTTTTAGAAGTAGTCGCAATAGCAACCATAGGAGTGACTGGTTCGCCGAAGAATTGGACGACAAATATAGCTTCTCTGCCTTTATACATACCGGTAGACGTAGCGATGCCTATTTCAGAAAAGCCGGAGCGGATAATGTTGGCGCGGTGAGTCGGACTATTCATCCAACCATTGAAAACACCTGAGGATTCTGTGAAATTCACCGCTAGATTTTCTCCAGCATTTTTGTATTTATAGTCAGCTAGATTTAGCCAGTACCACGGGGTTTTACCATCTGGAGAATTGTGGGCAAAATAACCCTTGGACGCCATATCATCGGCTTTGAGCTGAGCAGCCTCCACTAAAATAGGATTGGTTTGGAGGGTGTTTTGCCCCAATGCGAGCCTTGTGTCATTGGTCTTGTCCACCAAAATACTAGCTACCACAGCTGAGAGAAGCTCAGAGTAGCTATAAAAAATAGGCATAGGTGAAGCCATAAAAACAACAAGCACCAACAAACATCCTGCGACTATCGGCAAACCAAATTTAGTGAATTTTTTCTTCATAATATTATTGATGAATTATACAACGTTTAACAAAATAAAACAACCGCCGGGGTATACTCGCCGGCGGTTGTTTTTAAAAACTTACCTAACCTTATGGAAGAATCGGGGCTTCTTCTGCATCCGGACAAATCATATTGTTAATAGTAAATTTAGTAGTTTTAAACACGTAGCCAGTCGGTGTCTCACCGTCTGACAATCCAAAGGCTTTCCATGGGAACAAGACTTCGGTTTTGTGATTCTTTTGGAAAATTCTCACCGCATTGTCAGTAATAGGACCAAAGAAACCAGTTATCGGTACTACAATACCTTGTTCATTTAAGAACCCTTGAAGTTTTTTCACTTCTTCAGAGTCGTTGTTTAGACCTAGTCTTAAGAAAGCATTGATATAAGGAACGCAGTTAGACAAGACATCTCCTGTAAAAGCACCGAGTACTTCTCCAACAGAACCTCCTATAGATCCCCCACCAGAAGAAGGTCTACTACCACTTGAGCCACCACCGCCACTATTGTTACTACCTTGGCTTTGTTCTTCTACACATTGACCATCTACTAATTCAAGACCTTCTGGAACTTCAGATTGATCTCCATCAAGGTTTGAACAAACGTCTATATCTTCCGTTCCACCGCCACCAAAACTACAAGAATCATCAGATACTGTAGCTAGAGGATTGTAATTGGTAGCTTCTGGGTTCATACAACCAACAACCGGATCTCCTTCGTTCTCTTCTTCTGTGCTACCAATAGAAAACCAAGCAGTTTCTCGCACATCCACTTCACCGTCGTCTGTTGGGTTGAAAACAAAGCAATAGTTTCCATCTTCAAGTTCACTCACATCCATAACTGAAGAAAAGTCCATCCGATCACCAGTCAAAATCCAAGAAAATGTGTCAGAGTGACCGTCTACATTTCCAAACACTGTATTTGTACCCGCGACACAAGTACCAAAACGTACTGCCCACTGAACATTGTCATCGTTGGACTCGTCACCGTCAAAATATTCGGCTGTTAGATTGATAGAATCTGTAGTAACTGGAGTTGGAGTTTCTTCATCACCAGTTGGGTTAGTGATAACACCGTATGGGTATTCGGTTGGTGTTGGGTCTTCTTCTGAGTAATCAACACAAGTAATTTCATCTTCTTCTGATTCGATCAAGAAATCATCAGCACCCTCTGGTCGATCGCCTTGGCCGTCTACGTGATTACTGTGACCACTCCAAGCATTTACTTGTTCTATAATAGAAACCACCCAAAGATTAAGGTTTTCCTCATCTTGCTCATAATGACAAACTTTTTCTAAATCCTCGTTATTGCCCTCACTATTTTCTACACAATCTTCCTCCTCTTCATTCCAAGAAAATCCTTCCGGACATTGTTCTGGTTCGATTCCTTCAACAACATTCACTGTTCTAGTTACTTGAGTAGCTGATGCACCACCTAAGTCGGTCGCATCATAAGTAACTACATATGTACCAACAGTTCCGGTATCAACTGTATCACCCCCAGTAACAAGAACTGGCTCAGGATCGTCTTCCGCATCCTCGACTGTTGCACCTTCTTCAGTGTAAGTTCCACCAAGAACAATCTCTATGGTAGCATCTCCAATGAGAGTAATAGTAGGAGGAGTGTTTTCTGACGGTGTATTCAATGCTTCACATTCCTCTATGGTTGTCTCGTCTGGGATGACTTCATAAGGAACACCTAGTCCATTTAAAGAAGCTTCTGGCATTTCACGTACCACATACTCATTATCTTCTTCATGAAAAAAACAAACTGTAATCTTCTCATTTCCACCACCTTGATTTTGACCAATAGCCTGATACGGCCCCATTCCGAACACTAAGAAAAATACAGTCGCAAAAGAAAGTATTTTCTTTAAATTTTCTAATTTAAACATTTTAATAAATAATTAATTTTTATAAACGCAAAAAACCCTTAAAAGCCACAATTTTCCCAAATTAAAAGTAATTATAAAAATCTCCACTTTTTCTCACAAAAATTATGACACTAAAAAAATCTACCCAAAGGGCTTTCTAAAAGGATACTCTATAAACGAGGTTTTAGCAAATTATCTCTATAGACTACCAAAAAGCCCTGAAAAGGGGTTTTTTACTCGGTCGATGGGACTTTCCCCCTACGGGGGCGGGTACTTTTCGACCGAGGCACCACACGAAAACAAGTGGTGCTCGGTAACGAAAAGTCTTTCAAGTCCCAACACAAGTGAAGCAGTTGGGACTATAGGTCACAAATATTTTCCTCGCCGTCGCTCGTAAAATTTCGCGACCCCGACTCGGCCACCTTGCCTACTGGCAAGGGCTTCGCGACCTCCGTCTTTCAAGTCCCATCGACTGGCTAAAATACTAAACCCCCGATATTTTCATATCGAGGGTAAAGTATTTTATGCGCAGTCGATGGGACTTGAACCCACAACCTCCCGCGTGACAGGCGGGTGCTCTAACCAGTTGAGCTACGACTGCAATTTCTATTGAACAATAGAATAGTACCTTTTTATGCGATATTTTTCAAGAGTGAAGAAAAATAAAAACAAACTGATTGATTTTTGGTCGATTTTATGTTTAATTTATAAAACATGTCGATGTAGCTCAGTTGGTTAGAGCGGGCGTTTCATAAGCGCCAGGTCGGAGGTTCAAGTCCCCCCATCGACACAAAATTTGCGAAGAAAATTTTGTGCGTGGGGGCGCAGCTTTTTTCAAAAAAGCGTCGCGCGGACTTGAAAAGCTTTTGAGTTATTTTGAGAAGAATTGAAACAAAATAACCAAAAGGTGTACGGAATTCGACCAGTTACTATAAAGAGGGTGGTCGTAGGTCAGGAATATTTTACCCGCCGTCGCGGACAAAATTTCACGACCCTAGCTCGTCTGTTTTTCCTGCTGGAAAAACATGACTCCGCTTTTCAACTCCCACACGCGACCAAAGCAGTTTGGTCGCTCCTCTGCACATGTAAATCCGCTAGGCGGATTTTCTTGTTGCGGGGGTGGGAGTTGAACCCACTATTTCAAGGTTATGAGCCTTGCGACTTGCCGTTCGTCCTCCCCGCGATCTATGTATAATACCCTATCAGAAAAGCTAAATAAATTCAAACTCACGAAACACTTTTTCATAAGAGGCAATAGCTAACTGAGCCTCTTTAAAGGTTAAGTCGTAGTTGCTCTGGTGAGCTATTTTGTTACGTATTTTGTGGGCTTCCCAAGCATCATTTAGGGTATTGAAGTCGCTCGGCTCAATAGCTTTTAGTTTTTCGCCAAGACCATCCCCTCTATACCCCATCCGGGTGACCATCATCTCAAGGAGGTTGTCTGCTTCTAATATAGCTACTTTCCAGTCGGCCGGATTAGAAGAACTCAAAGCATTCCAAATCTTGATCCAAGTGTCACTGTCTTTATTTCCCACTTCTGGATCCCAAGTATTAGATAAAGTCGACACAAGATCCGATAAATCTTTCTTTTTAAAATCAAAAGATTTGTAAACTAAGTAAGCTAAAATAAGGGCTAGGAAAAAAGTCAAAATAGACCAAAATAAATTGAAATAAAGTGCAGTGTCCCCGCTTATTGTGGGCACTAGAGATAGATCGCCGCTTTTTATATCGACAAAAAAATAATAGATCTTGGCAAATAAATACTCAAGATTGATAGATGTACCAGTCATACTTAATATTATACAGATTGCTCAAACTGTTTACCAATAGAAAAAAGAATATCTTCGCCAAAATGTGGAGCTGTAAACTGAATACCCAGCGGAAGTCCACTCCCTGTTTTGCCAGATGGCACAGATATGGCAGGCACTCCAGCCAAATTTGCAGGCACAGTAAAAATATCTTCCAAATACATTTGGAGCGGATCGGCCGTTTTTTCTCCAATAGAAAAGGCTGGGGTTGGAGTTGTGGGAGTGACCACCAAATCCACTCCGCCTTTTTCTTTGTCGAAAATATTTTGATATTCACTACGAATCAAATCTCGAACACTACAAGCTTTACCATAAAAGGCATCATAATAACCAGCTGATAAAACATAGGTTCCCAATATTATTCGTCTGCGAACCTCCAAACCAAAACCTTGACCTTTTGTTTTCATATAATCATCAAGTAAGTTTTCTCCATCTATATGTAGCCCAAAACGCACACCATCAAACCGAGCAAGGTTTGAAGATGACTCAGCTGGCATTAGAATATAATAACAGGCTAAGGAATATTTTAAATTTGGCAGACTTATTTCTCTCACCTCGTGGCCAAGTTTTTTCAAAACTTCAAGAGAAGACTCGAAGTTGGCTTTTACTTCTGGATCTAGTCCGTGACCAACAAAATCTGTCGGCACTCCAATGACTAGTTTAGTCGGAATATTGTCTACGGATTTTGGTTCAGTACTAGTCGCATCGTTTTTGTCTTGACCAGCAATGGTTTTGTATAAAATCTCAGCATCAGTCACATTTTTAGTGATAGGGCCGATTTGATCCAAAGAAGAAGCCATTGCCATAAGACCAAAACGTGAGACAGTGCCATAAGTAGACTTAAGTCCTACAACTCCACAAAAAGAAGCTGGCTGACGAATAGACCCGCCTGTATCGGACCCTAGTGAAGCTAGCGCCAGATCTCCACCCACTACTGCCGCCGACCCACCAGAAGAACCCCCCGGGACTTTAGTGTTGTCGTGAGGATTTTTGGTTGGTCCAAATGCCGAATTTTCTGTTGACCCACCCATAGCAAATTCGTCCATATTTGTTCGGCCAAGAAATACCACACCCGCTTCTTTTAATTTTTCTACTACTGTCGCGTCATAAGTGGCGTGATAGTTGGCCAAGATTTTTGAAGCAGAACTAGCCACTTTTCCTTTGATTAAAATATTGTCTTTTATGGCAATTGGTACCCCAGCTAGTGGAAATAGATTTTCTCCAGCTTTTCGCCTCTTATCTATTTTATCGGCTTGAGCTAGGGCATCTTCAAATACTTCTAGATAAGCATTTAGATTTTCATTGTCTTCTTTTATTTTATCCAGATACGCTTGGGTAAGTTCTCGGGCAGTATAGTCCCCTCGAATCATAGATTCTGAAGCTGAAGTGATTGTTAAATTTTTTAAATCAATATTCGCCATAATTAGAAAACTGGTTTTACTTTTACATGATCACCAGATACAGACGGCGCTTCGGCTAATAAACCCTCTCGACTACTACCTGTCTCATTTATATCTTCGTCATCTTTTCTGGTCACATTTATCACTGAAGAAAAAGATTTAGAAACCGCTGTTTCGCTAGAAATAGGCGCTTGATCAAGCTCAGAAACATAGCCCAAAATAGACTCCAAGTCTTTGGTCAGTTTATCTTTCTCAGCTTCAGATATTTCAATCCGAGCCAAATTGGCCATATTGGCTATATCTTCTCTATTTATCATTTGGTTATCATAACTAAATTATTGCCCACTGACAAACTAGACTCCTAGTGTTTTTTTAAACTCCGCTTCGGTCAGGATTTTGACGCCGAGTTTTTTGGCCTCGTCGTACTTTGAGCCTGGTTCGATGCCGACTACTACAAAACTGGTTTTAGTCGATACTGAAGATGATACGCTTCCTCCAGCTTCACGAACAATATTTTTTGCTTCGTCACGGCTAAGAGTAGAGAGAGTGCCGGTGAAGACGAAGGATTGGCCGGCAAATTTACCGGACTGCAATCCGCTAAATTTGCCGGCTCCCACCTCCACTTGTTTCAAAAGTTTCGCCACTACTTTTTGATGATCTTTATTTTTAAACCAAATTACTATCGAGTGAGCTACCACCTCTCCCACTCCTTCTATAGCGGTCAGATCTTCCTCAGTCGCTTTAGTAAACCTATCCCAATTTTTAAAATGATTAGCCAAATCTATAGCCGTCTCTTCTCCCACATGATCTATAGACAAGCTAACAATAAATCTAGCTAAAGTTATTTTTCTAGCTTTTTCTATCGCCTCGAGAAGATTGTCTACCGATTTTTCAGCAAAACGAGGCAAGGTCAACAAGTCCCCTTTTTTCAAAGTAAAAATATCAGCAAAGTCAGACACCAATCCTTCGTCCAATAAAACATCCAAAATCTTCGGACCCAATCCGTCTATATTGAAAGCAGGTTTAGAAGTAAAATAGTAAAAACGTCGACGGACTTGGGCCACAGAGTTTTTATTGACACATCGATGAGCTGCTTGACCTGGTATTCGTTCTATCGCCCCACCACAAATATCTAGCTCTTTAGGAAAAATAAAAGGTTTACTTTTAGCCGACCTCATTTCCGGTAACACTTTTATGATATCGGGTATAATGTCTCCGGCTTTTTGGATGACCACTGTATCACCCACTCGCACGTCGAGACGTTTGATCTCATCTTCGTTGTGAAGTGTGGCTCGTGATACAGTGGATCCATCGAGAAGAACAGATCGTAGATGAGCCACTGGTGTCACCACCCCAGTACGACCAACTTGAAAATCTATATCCTCGACCACTGTCACTGCTTCTTTGGCTTTAAATTTTATCGCCACTCCAAACCTTGGAGCCTTGCCAGTGTAACCAAGCTTGTCTTGCGAGTCTCGCCGACTAACTTTGACCACCACTCCATCCACTCCAAAAGGTAAATTGTCTTTTTTCTTTTCCCATTCTCGCCAAAATTTTATCACCCCATCTATATTTTTCGATAAAATAAAATGAGACTCCACCACAAAACCAAGCTCCGCCAAAAGTTCTAATTCTTTGTATTGATTGTCTGGTTCAGGAAAATTACCCTTAGCTAGATCGTAAATAAAACAAGCTAGATTTCTTTCGGCTACCACTTTTGGATCAAGCTGGCGGATAGTACCCGCTGCCACATTGCGCGGGTTGGCATACAAAACTTCACCCGCCTTGGCTCTTTTTTTATTTAAAATTTCAAAATCTTTTTTAGACAACCACACTTCCCCTTCGACTATGACATTGACCCCGTCTTTTTCTAGTCGAAGTGGTATAGACTCAATAGTGCGGACATTAGCTGTCACATCCTCACCCACTTCACCATCACCACGAGTAGCCGCCACTTTGAGAATACTATTTTCATAAGTGAGAACTATTTTTAATCCGTCTATTTTCAGCTCAGCAGTATATTCTACCTCATCCACACCCAACATCTTTTTGACTCGCTTATCAAAATCTCGCACGTCTTCCTCCGTAAAAGCATCGTTGTAAGACCATTGGGATATTTCGTGTTTAACTTTAGTAAATCCTGGGATAGGTTCCCCTGCCACTCTTTGGGTTGGAGAGTCTGTAGTGATAAGATCTGGATACTTACCCTCTAGCTCAACTAGCTCCATTTTGAGCGAATCCAGCGCTTCAGGACTGATCTCCTCTTGATTTAAAACATGATAAAGATAGCGGTGTTTATTTATCGCCTCTTTGAGCTTCTTTATTCGTATTTTGGCCTCATTTTTATCCATTTATCAGGCCATTATAGCTGTTTTTTGGAGTTTTAGAAACGAGAAACAACTGTACGCTCCACCGATCTCAAAGACCCTTCTCGAAAATCACAAGCTACATTGTAACCAGATGCTCTTATTTCTGTTTGTTCTCCAGCTGATGCATTTGGATAACGGAGAATAAACGCTTGAACGCAAGTTGTTTTACTACCAGAAGTTATATTTACTGGACCGACTTGAAAATTATCTGGCCCAGACGGACCCTCATAACCGTCTTCGTCCTCTCTTGTCACTGATACGTCATCGTTTCCGAAACAAGATATATTATAAGGAATTGGTAACCCACTATAATCTTCCCTCACTAAAGAATTGTCCTCTAAATATCCAAATGCTCCTTTTTCTAGATGCCAATAAAAAACACATTCTCGCATAGAGTCAGCGGCATAATAGGCAAATTGGGAATCACGACCCGTCGTGGAGAGAATGATTTGTTTGGTGATAATATTTGTAATAATCAGGCCCACTACCAAAATAACTGTCACCGCTAAAACAGCATATAGGAGGACAAACCCACCTTGATCAGTTTTATATTTTTTAAAAATATCAATCATACTAATTTGTTAAATAATTAAAAATATAAGTAGATAAAACAAAACTTCTTTCACCTAAAACACCATTGTCCCAACGTATAGATACCTCCACTTTAGCAGAATCACTTTTTCCATCTCCATCTGTGTCTTCTGGGATTATCTTAACTTTCCGATAAAATTCTCTACTGGTTTCATTTACGCCATAAGAAGAATTCGCTGTAATATTGCTAATCGAGGAATAAACTCCATCAGGGGTTCTTTTTACAAAAGTACATTTGTTTGAATTACAAGTATTTATTGATACTTGAAAAGTACTAGCATTTGTACTGATATCACAACCAGTATCATCAAGACAACGAGTCAAGTCTCCTAACCACACATCATCGGAACAACTATCGACACCCGAGCAACTAGCCAAATCACTTTTTTGATAATTTAAAACATCTTCAAGAGAAGATTGGGCTAAATAATAGGCAGTAATTTCATTTTTAGCAAAAGTAGAACTGACTATAGACCGAGACAATACAGTTAGTGGCCCAAGAACAGCAATAAGTAAGATTGTGATCGCCACAAAAGTCTCGATAAGAGTAAAGCCTGCTTGGTTGTTTAAATTTTTATTTTTCATATTACCTATTTCTTTGAGATATATTTGTTTGCAAAGAAAAGTCTGACTGAGTTTGCCTATACTCAATAGTCCCCCTCACTCTAACCCCTACTTTATCTCTAGTACCATTGTCATACAATTTAAATTGCAAAGTAGTAATGTCTACCTCTGGCGAAGTCAGACAATCTCCATTCATAGTAATACAACCTTTGCCATTTGGACTTTGGTCCAGGTTAAAAACATCTTCATTTAAATTGATGTCCGTAATAGTAATCTCGTCCCCATCGTTTGGATTTGGACTTAAATTGTATTCAACTCCTTCTTTTATTTTAAACACCATCACGTCCATAGCCAAGTTAACATTGTCTATCAGAGCCCGATTAACCTGAGCTTTTTTATTGAGTAGTGACAAATTTACAAAACCAACACTGACCACCACCGCCACAATAGTAAAAATAGTCACTGAGACCATCATTTCAATAAGAGTAAACCCTAGATTGTCAGTATTTTTTTTCATCATGGATTTGATTGGGGACGACTAACTTCTATTTGCCCATTTTTATAAATAGTAATATATCGATCGTCTCTAGCTTTGTTGGATAAGACAATAGTAACATTACTAGTCCCATTTATAGTATTTCCGTCCCCGTCAAAAAATTGTACTTCTGTTTTTGGTCTTTCAAAAAAGATATTGATACTTTTTTGAGAACTACAATTCGTATCATTGTTTATACAAATTCCATAAACATAAGCTTTACCATTTATGGAAAAAGCTTGCTCATACGGACCAGTAAAATGTGAACTACTCCCATCTCCAGCATAAAGGTAAAATTTATCTACAGGATCGTCTGATGTAAAATATGCTCCATAAGAGGGGAAATCTCCAGAAGAAGCCCGCCTTGTCGCGGTACTGTATACTTGCGCTGTACGAATACCTAAAGCCACATCTTGAGCCACTAAATCCATAGAAGTTTTGTTTTGAAAATCTGGCAAGTTGGCGAGGATGACAGCAGTGATGATAAAGAAGATGGCAATAACCGTCATCATCTCTACCAGAGAAAATCCGGCTGAAGAAAGTTTTTTAGAAAAAGAAAGCATTGGCATTTACTAGGATACTAATAATAATACCTATCACGATAAAAGGAGCAAATGGTACTTCGCTTTTCATGGTCACTATTTTACTACTAGTTAGTTTTTTAGATCGACTAAGAGCAATGAGAGCTAGCCCAAAGACTGCTCCGATCCAGAAAGCAAATACGATACCCACTACCCCATTGGCTAAGCCAGCTAGTAGTCCGACAGCTACAGCTAGTTTTACATCTCCAAACCCCATTGCTTTACCTTTAGTAAAGTTCCAAATAAGCCAAAAGAAAGATCCTAGTACTAGGCCAGCGATTATTTTATTGCCGAGATTAAAGAAAACAAAACCTAGACCATTGCCAGAAACAAATGGCATCAAAATACTGGTAACAGCTAAACCTATCACCCACTCGTCGGGAATGATCTTGTGCTTCAAATCATACACCGCAATCAAAATCAAAAAACTAAAAGCTACAAAATGTGCAAGTAGCGTGAGAATAAACCAAAAATCAAAATAGTAATAACCGGAAATCATAGACCAGGCGACAGCACCAAACAAAACTCCTGTCAAAATCTCTACTAGAGGATATTGCCAAGAAATATGAGCTTTACATCCTTTGCATTTACCTTTTTGAAAAGCAAAACTGACCAGTGGTACAAGCTCGAGCCAAGAAAGCTGTTTGTTACAAGCAAAACAACAAGATCTGCCTTTTAGTCCTCGTCCAGTATTGTAGCGACAAAGAACGACATTTAAGAAACTTCCGATAATAAGTCCGAGTGCAGTGGAAAATAAAATAATGAAAGAATTCATGGGTACAGAAATTTGGTTATTATTTTTAATTTGGAAACATCTAGCTATTCTTGGACAATGGTCGGATCAAAATATTGGAGACGGGTTGGCAGACTAAATGTTTGACCTGTTGAAGCAGAGATAGTTAAGGGGATAGATTTGTTGTCTGCGTTGTACAAATTACCACCATTTGCATTTCTAGGCTTATCATGGAAAGTAACATTTATAGTGAAAGAAGTACCTGAAGTAATACTTGTTGGCCAATTTTCTATTTGAGGCTCAGGACTATCCACACTAGACAACGTATTTAAAATATCATCATTCAAAGATATTGAACCTATTTCTGCTCCAATAGTTGGTAGAATAGTAACCGCTGTTGATTCATATGAATTAGTATTCGGCGGATTTATTACCCTAAATCTATTTGTACCCTGAATTTCAAAATTGAAAGCATCTCCAGGTACAACTTCGTCTGAAGTTATCAAGACTGAACATGTTCCTGAATCTGAATTTCCATTATTATCTGTGACTGTCACAGTAAATGAGCCGCTAGAATTTGAATTTACTATATAAACCACATTCGCACCAGATCCAGTATGGGTTCCTGGCCAATTGTAAGTATAAGGAGAAACTCCTCCGGAAACACTCGCGGAAACATCTATGTTGGCGGTTTCTCCATTACTTAGAACCACCGTTTCTGGATCAACAGAACAAGAGACTGATAATCCTCCCCCTTCTGGCGGATTTGAACATTCATCAGCTGGGTTTGGAATATAATCAGGGTCTCCACACTGACAATCAACATCAGGGGTGCATTCTGGTGGGACTACAATATCTGCCGTGACTCGAGACATGTCGAGCCAACCGACCACTTCGTCACCCCAAGCATAGCCGGAAAAAGAACCGTCAGAAGCCACGTTGACACCATAAGGAGATCCGTCCGTCGCAGTCCCACTAAAGCTGACTTTTCCATCCCAACCACCACCAGAAGCCGTAAATTGTCCAAAACCTGTTAGTTTGCCGGCAGTCATCTTGACCCCAGACATATTTAGCCAACCCACATTGGAACTCCAAGCATAACCAGAAAAATTACCACTGCTGTCGATAGTCACCCCGTAGAGTGGGCCAGAAAAGCTCACCCAGCCGATGTTTGAGCTCCAACCATAGCCAGACAAATCGCCAGATCCAGTTTGAGCCAGAGCCGACTTGTCATTGTTGTAGAAAAAACCAATTCCGATCGCTAGTATCAATACGAGAAAACTAAAAACAATGGTTTTAAAATTCATAATATAAAAATGAGTAAATAGTGGCTAAAATAGTTCTTAATATAATACCACACCATAGCTACACCACCCAACTACTCCAAACTTTTTTTATCCACAAAACAAAAAACTCCCCTGTGTGGGGAGTTTTTTAAAATTCAACTAAAACTAGTTAAATGTAACTCCTGATTCAGTCAAAACAGCATCAGTGTAACTAGCCCCATTAGTAGGTGTTACAGTTACAGAAAACGTATCTGTAGTACCACAAGTACTCACTGCAGTAGCAGCATCTCCAGCCGAATGAGTCCCCTCAGCAACAATCATACCAGCTAAAGTCGCTGCGTCAGATGCAGCTCCATCGTCACAAGCAATAATTAAGCTTGGCAACAAAGCTGTCATTTCTGATTGGAAAGCAGCTGTTTTAGCTTTTGTTCGAGCAGCATTTAACGAAGTCAAAACAACACCTGAAAGAATACCAATGATGGCGATAACCACCAAAAGCTCAATCAATGTAAAACCTTTATTTCCTTTATACATATTTTTTATAAAAAATAAACTAATTAATAATTCTCTCGACTAATTTTAATAGACTATATAAGTATATAACTAAAGCCCTAAGGGGGCAAAGGGGGTGTGGATAAAGAGAGACCTCCCCCGCGAGAATACGCGGGGGAGGTCTCTTTGAGCCATAGTCGCGAGTACGCTCCTTAATTATTATTAAAAGCCACTAGCTACATTGTAGATAGGTACTAGAACAGAAGTCAAAAGTACTCCCACAGCAAGACCGAGCATCACGATCATGGCTGGCTCGATGAGGCCCACTAAAGTATCTACTTCATTGTCTACTTCTCTTTGGTAAAACTTGGCCAGCGTCTTTAGCACAAAACCAAGCTTACCTGTCTCCTCCCCCACTTTTATCATTTGAATCATAATACTCGGCACTTCTTCAAAATTTGAAAAAACTTCAGAGATAGCTTTTCCAGATTTTATCTCGTTGGCTGTTTGTACTAAAATATTTTTAAATACTTCGTTACCTATCACTTCAGATGTAATCTCTACAGATCGAACCATGGACACACCAGATGTGATAAGCGTGTCGAGGTTGTCGGCGATTCGAGACAAGTAAAGTTTACGATAAAGCCGGCCAATATACGGCAATGAAATCTGAAACTTGGACCAAGACAATCTACCTGCCTGAGTAGGTAAATATTTGACCAAAAATACCACCACGACGATCACTAGTATGAGCAAAATCAAACCATAGTTTACAAATACATCACTAATACCTACTACTATTTTAGTATAAATAGGTAATTCTTGACCTGTTTCTTCTAAGATCTGCGATAGCTTCGGAATAACAAAAGTGAGCATCAGCACCATCACCACCACAAAGGACATGATGACGAAGGCTGGGTAAATAAGAGCATTTTTAGCTTTAGAAACAAGAGCATATGACCTGTCTAAATAGTCGGCTAAATAATTTAGAGTTTCGGACAATTTACCAGACTCTTCTCCCGACTTGATCATGTTGACATAAAACTCAGAAAAAACTTTTGGGTGCTTAGCCATAGCTCCAGAGATCGGTGTACCCCCTTTTACATCGTCAGTGATAGCGGTCAGTACTCGACGTAGCATCGGATTAGACGACTCGGAAGCTAGTAGTCTAAAAGTAGAGAGTACGGACACTTTCGCCTCAAACAAAGTAGCAATTTGGCGAGATAAAATAACAATATCTCGAGTCTGCACTCGTTCAAATAAAGTAATATTAGCAAACAGGCCACCCTTACTTTCTGGTTTGACGTCGATGATGATCAGCTCTCGTCTTTGTAGAGCTGAAATAGCCATATCTAGACTCGGGGCCTCGATACTACCCGACTGTGGGTTTCCGTCTTTGGTTGTGGCTTTATAATTGAAGAGCACGATTAAATATTTAGATTAACCTTTCTAAACCTTTTACATTGTAAGAATATCTGTAAGCTTCTTCTGGAGAAATCTCTCCTCGTCGCACCAAATCTGCTAAAGAATGATTTAGATCTATCATTCCTGATTCGGCCCCTGTCTCGATAACCACATCTATCTCAGCAGTCCGCCCTTCACGGATGAGGTTGGCGACAGCGTTGTTGTTTATTAAAAGTTCATAAGCTGGTATGAGACCACCAGAAGTTCGCGTGATCAGACGTTGAGAAAAAATACCTAGCAAACTATCAGCCAATTGGACTCGAATTTGTTTTTGTTGACCAGATTCAAAAGAATCCACAATACGGTCTATAGTTTGAGAAGCAGAGTTTGTATGAAGTGTAGATAAAATAAGGTGACCTGTCTCAGCCGCTGTCACCGCAGTAGAAATAGTCTCTGGACTACGCATCTCGCCGATCATAGCCACATTTACATCCTGACGAAACATAGATTTTAAAGCCGAATGAAAACTTTCGGTGTCAAAACGAACTTCTCGTTGATCTATGATAGATCTGTCTGAATTGAACAAATACTCAATAGGATCTTCAATGGTGACAATATGCTCAGCTCGCTCATGATTTATCATGTCTATCATGGCAGCCAAAGTAGTCGACTTACCTTGTCCAACCGGACCCACCACTAAAAAGAAACCTTGTTTTTTGCGAGCAAATTCTTGGATTTGGGTAGGTAGATTTAGCTCCTCTACAGTCCGAATAACAGACGGGATAAGTCGCAATGCTACACCTACTAAACCTCGTTGGAAAAAAGCATTGCCACGAAAACGTACTGTCCCATCTGGACTATATGAAAAGTCTATCTCTTTTTTGTCTATAAAAACTTCGCGATTTTGTTCGTTTAAAATCTCCATCACCATACCCATAGTGTCATCAGCTGACAAAACAGGTCTATTTACTAGAGGAATGAGGTCGCCAGACACTCGAATACTAGGGTGATGACCAGCAGTTAGATGGAGGTCAGAAGCTCCTTCTTTGGCAACAATAAGTATAAGTTCATTTAATTCTTTTTTATAGTCTGACATGTTTTATTGAGTTTTATATTTTTTTATTATTTACAATCTCCATCACCTTGGTCACTACCTCGGTCGGAGTGGCAGAAGCTTTTACTATGTATCCATCAGCTCCGAGCTCTAGCCCTTTTGAAACATCGTCTTGTTGACCTAGATTAGACAAGATAATAATAGCGGTATCTTTTAAGGCTGGCCGTTTTTTAAGTTCGGCTACCAATTCAAAACCATCCATACCTGGCATAATGATGTCCACCAAACAAATATTTGGCACTAAACCCTCATCTATTTTTTTTAAAGCATCTTCCCCATCACTAGACACTTCTACAGAAAACTTACTTTCATTGAACTTAATAGAATACATATCGATAAGAAACTTATCATCATCGACTATCAATATTTTGTTGTTTATGGAGTCTTGGTTCATGTTTTATATTATATTACAATTTGTTAACTTCTTCAAAGGGAATAACCCCCTCAAAGGCTTTTAACATGGCATCCTCCTTCATATTGATAAAACCTTTGCTTCTGACATATTCATAAATATCTCCTTCGCTTGGTGAATTTAGGATGATTTTCTCTAGTTCTCTATCCATTTCAATCATTTCAAACACTCCAATCCGCCCTCTGGTCCCACTGGGACAAGTGGCTGATTTTTTAGCACCATATACTTTTTCTGGTGTGACAATGTCTTTTTTGTATTCATCCGGTAAATCAGCAAATTGTTTTTCAATCATAATCTTTATACTGTCCTCCACTGGCACAACCTCTTTTTCTTCACAAATAGTTGGCACCAAACGCTGACCAATAGTCAAAATAAGAGTTGGTGGAATAAGGTAAGGCTCTACACCCATATCTATAAGACGAGGAACGACACCCATAGCTGAGTTGGTGTGAATAGTAGAAAATACCAAGTGACCAGTCAGTGAAGCTTGGATAGCTAATCTAGCCGTCTCAGCATCACGAATCTCGCCCACCATAATAATATCTGGGTCTTGTCGTAAAATAGAACGCAATCCATTGGCAAAAGTATAATCTATTTCCGGACGGACTTGAGACTGATTAACACCTGGAATGTCATACTCGATAGGATCTTCTAGACTGACAGCATTGCTTTTTTCTTTATCCACTGCTGACAACATTGAATACAGGGTCGTCGTCTTACCAGAACCAGTTGGACCAGTCAGAAGAATAAGCCCATGAGGTCTTTCAATAGCACTCTTTACTCTCTCCAAATTTTTACCAGTCAAACCAATAGACTGGAGGTCTACTAGCTTTTTATCTGGATCTAAAATACGCATCACTACCTTTTCGCCAAAATAAGTAGGGAAAGTAGAAACACGGAAATCTATCTTTCGACCTTCTACTTTGGCAGAAAAACGACCGTCTTGTGGTTTTCGTTTTTCATCCAGCTTCATGTTGGTCAAAATCTTGATTCGAGCTACGACAGCATCGTGAACTTGTAGTGGTAAAAACAAACTAGTAAACAAAGTACCATCTACTCGAAAACGAACTTTTATTTTATCTGCCGTTGGTTCAATGTGGATATCTGAAGCATTGCCGGAAGTGGCATGCTGTAAAATCACTCCTACTATTTTTGTGACTGGAGCTTCTTCTATAATATTGGCCTTCCCTTCACCCCTTTCCTCTCCATCTTTTATAAGCTCTGGTCCACCAGGAGCTGGACTATCTTCGGCATCAAACTGATTTAGAGCTTGATCCACTTCGGAAGACAATCCTTCATAGCTTTTCAAACCTTCAGTAAAGTCTGTTTGTGAAATAGTAAAAATCTTAAACGGCATCGCCACTTTCGATGAGATAAACTGGATAGCGTCACGAGCCTCAATATTTTCAGGGTCTACCATACCCAATTCAAGCACTCCATCTGTCACCCCTATGGGTAAAAACTGATAGTAAGAAGCCGAGTCTTTAGGTACATATTTTAAGACATCATAAGAGAGACGCTTTCCCTCTAAATTTTTAGTTGGAATATCTGTTTTACTAGGCATGACTTTTGTTAAAAGGGTTTATTGGCCAACCGAGACTGGAGCGAAAGGATTGCTTCGACCTTTGTTTCGATCTGGTAGCGGGGTAGTAAAATCTTGAAGGTTTTCACTGAAAATTTTATTTTGGAAAATATTGGCAGACAAATCTATAGTCCGGACATGTTCTAAAAGCTTCACAAATTCAGAAGCAGTTTCGTCTTCTGCTACACTAATACCAGTCAGATTTCCTAAGGTTGGATTGATTGAAACACTTTCTTCCTCAGTCCCACCAAAAATAAAAGCGTAACCAAAATATAAAGCAATTATAATTAGGGTGACTATCAGTATATTGATGAGGATTTTGGGTTTAAGCATGATTTATATTATTTTAACCAATAGGTTTCAAGGTCTATTTTATAATTGTAAACACTGGTTGAAAAAACACCTTCCTCTTTTGCGGTCGGAGCAGCAGTACTAAGAGATATTTTGGTCACATTTAACACCCGTAAACTACGACTCAAATCCCCCAAGAAAGACCTGAGTTGACTATAAGTACCAGAAGTTTCAAAAGATAAACCGACCTTAGCTACTTGTGGTATAGAAGCGATAGAAGATACTTCTTCTTCCACTTGAGCTCGGCCAGCTCGTGGATCTTTATTTAAATCAGTGTTTACTTTTATACCTTTTATTTGCATACCAGACTTTTGAGCAATAGTATCTATATCAAGAACAAGCTGGAGGTCGTTGACATGGTCTGGCAGAAAAACATTGAGACGATCTATTTGATCTTTATCTAATTTATCGACTTTAGCTTGAAGATTATTAGCTTGACCAGCCAGTTGGGCTATCTCTTCGATAGATTGATCTAGAGATTTCTTTTCAGCATAAAGGGCTTTTATTCCTCCAGTTACATTTTTCTCAGCATCCACACTACGAGGATCATTTATAATGGGATTGGTCACAAAATAAAAGAGTGATCCAGCTCCGAGTATGAGTAAAATTGAAATAATAAATCTAGGCATGATTATTGAGTATTATTATCTGGATTAGGAAAAGACTCATCTCCTGCGGTTGGTAATGGTACTCCAGTCAAGTCTTCTATATTTTCAGCTCCAGTATTTGGAAACAATTCTTGTTCCGCTTGGCTTGCTTGTGGATTGAAATCGTCAGACTTTAAAGACTTCTCATAATTAAATACGTCACTCTTAACACTTAGAGCCAACTTGAAAATCACGTTGCCGGATTTATCTAAACCAAGATCAGAAAAAGTAGACTTGGTAACAAGGTCGCTTTCATTTAAAGCTTTGGCTTGAACAGCCACATCTTCATATCCCCTTGCCAATCCTTCAATCAAAATACTACCCTCTGCATAATCCAGTCTAGTATATCGAATAGTTTCGATTGTCTCTTTTTGAAGTAGGTCGAAAAAAGAAAGCAGTGTTTGGTGATCTCCTATAATCGCTGACGAGGTTTTCATTTTGGCGTCTAGTCTAGAAAAACCAATAATCCTATCCACTTGCAACTCCCTCTTGTCTCTCTCCAAAGAAGCCCGCAAGCCACAACCAGCATCACTACCAGCTTCACACGGATTATTTATCTGACTACTCAACATATATTGGTACCCATAAGCTCCCGCAAATAAAACCAATGATGAGCCAAAAATAATCAGTGATACCAGTAAAAGCAAGCCTACTGAAGCCTGTGAGGCAGCTACTGTCACCGTCTTGGTGAAGTTTTGTTTAGGAATAAAAGATGTTTGTAATTCGTTTGCCATATAAAAATATTAAGCTGATTCTTGGAGCACTCTTAGAGCAAGACCTATGGATACCGCGAAACTTGGACCAATCTCAGCTAAAACTGGACTAAGGAAAGTAGGAGTAACTACTCTCTCAAATGGATTACCAAATACAATTGGTGCCGACACGTGGGCAGTTGCTACTTCTTTGATTCCTTTCAATGTCGCCCCTCCGCCGATCAGAATAACTTTATCAACACTACGATTGTGTTTCTTCTGATAGTTTATCATAACTTGATTAACTTCGGAAAAGATATATTCCACAGTTGGGGACAACGTAGCAAGTAATGATCCCCCATTAACTTTTTCAACTAAACCGATTTTTCTTTTTATTTCTTCTGCTTTACCAAAAGGAATATTAAGTGAACGAGAGATAGCATGAGTAATATCTTGAGCACCTTTATTTATTGTATGTGAAAGTCTAGCGACACCATAATCTATAATAGCTATTTTGGTAGTAGAAGCTCCTAGGTCGACTACCACAGTCGCCCCGAGATCATTTTGCAAAGCACTTCTCATAGCCGAAAAAGTTTCTATTTCTAAAAACTTGGCGTCTAAACCTACGCCCGCACTAATAGTTTGAAATTGTTTGATAGTGTCTTTGTGAATAGCCACCACCAACACCTCAGTCATACTAGGGCCCTTTTTTTCTTTTTTTTCTGTTTGTCCATCGTCCATAGAATCGGTAGCACTTTTTGGTATCACCCACCAATCAAGAGCTACTTCCGAGATGGGTACGGGGACATATTTGCGAGCCTCAATAGGAACAACCTGATCAAGATTGTCTTTGGCAATGTCTGGTATTTCAATAGAAGTCAAAAGACTAGAACGGAGAGGTATAGAAATGCCAGCTACTTTGGTAGTAACTGTCGCTTCTTTGAATAAATCTTTCACTAAAGTCACTATTTGCTCTGAAGTCAGATTGACGGATTGACCAACAGAAGCTGAGCCATACGGACCAGTCGCCAATTCGCCATAAGTTTCAAGTATAACTTGTCCTCTATCTTTGCGAAGTTGTACTACTTTGACAGAAGACGAACCAATATCTAAACCAATCACACTAACATTGGATTTACTAAAAAAAGAGCCAGCCGAAAATAATTTTGAAAAAGGGTTATCCATTGGGAAAATAAAAGAAATATAGTTGTATTTAGTATATCATATGCATATAAGCGATGAAACACATTTTTCACTTTTTAAATAAAACTGTGGACTTCTTGTTTCCTTATTATTGTGTAGGATGTAAACAAGCAGGAAAACTAGTCTGTGAGACTTGTCAAAATCGACTCTTTTTTCTACCTAGCAAAGTAGAGGACAATATGACAACTCTATTTAGTTATGAAAATAAACTTATAAAAAACCTTTTATGGAGACTGAAATACAAACATAGCTTGCAGGTAGTCGAAGTTTTGGGTCCATATTTAGCCGATTGGCTTTTTTCTGAATACAGCGACTGGCAAGAAATGAATTTAGGATCGGATAAATGGATATTGATACCAGCACCTATTTTTTGGCATCGAAAAAATCAGCGTGGATATAATCAAGCAGAAAAACTAGCTCAATTTGTGGTCAATTCATATCCAGATTGTTTTGAATTAGGAACAGATATAGTAAAAAAAATAAAAAGTACTAAACCTCAGGTGAAATGTAAATCCAGACGAGAAAGACTCGACAACTTGGTGGGAGCTTTTGAAGTAAAATTGCCGGCAAGCTTCGCTTGCCGGCAATTTATCATCATCGACGATGTTTCCACCACCGGTACCACTATCGCTGAGATCCAAAAAGTATTAAAAAAAGCTGGAGCGAAAAAAATAAAAAGTGTAGTGGTAGCGCATGGTTAAAAAAATGCCCGCCGTTTTGCAAAACGGCGGGCACAAAATGCAAACAATAAACTCAATTCAGGACTTGACGTTGGAAATCTTCCAAACTTTCACCAGTAATCCGTTTGAAGATCGCCAAATAGGTCTTGGTGAGCTGATTCACAATCTCCGGACTGAAAGTCAGAGAAAATTTCGGGCCACCCGCCCAGATACGCTCAGCTTCATCGCGAGCAAGCTGTTTATCGAGCCATGGTGGATTTTTCCCAAGGGTAATCTGAGCGAGGTCAGCAAATCGGCTACTATCGAGCGTGCCGATTTCGTCGCCAACAGTCACCCGACCCAAACAATCAATCCCGACTTCAAACTTGGAGTCCACCAGCTCCAGACCGACGCTGTTTAGGTGCGTTCGTACCAAATCAAAGACCCGTCTGGAAACATTGTACGCCTCGGCATATTGCTCCATGGTTTCTCTGGCATCCAATGGCTCATCCGTTTCCGACTTGTCGGTCGGAGTGTAAATCGGCTCAGGAAACTTGTACATCAAGTCCAACCCCGCTGGTAAGTCAATACCATATGGATTTGCCAATCCTTTGGAATAAAACTTGTCATAGAAACTTCCAGTCAGATAAGCCCGGAAAATCTGCTCGACCAAATCCATGATGAGTTTTTTTACGATCAGAGTCCGGTGGTGAAAGTCCTCCGGATAATCCCCTGGCGGGAGATAATCGTAAATCCTGTGACCATACTTGAAGAGGTGAGTGTTGATGCCCGCCTTTTTCAATTTCTCCAACCAAAAGATAGTCAGAGCGGTCAGGACCTCTCCCTTGCCCTTGATCCGACTGTTGTGGACCAAGTTGTGAGTGGAGATACCGTCGGTCGCAAGCACGACCAATAGCTGACCACCATCGACATCAAGGAACGGCGTTTCTGCTGTCTCCCGCACTTTGCCTTTGTGAACAGCTTTTAAGTCGGGAATATTTTGGGTCCACGGGAACACTAGATTGTCCATGCGAAAAATCTCCTTCCTTTTTTAAGTTTATAGTCTTTACAAAGACCTGTTTAGTTTAAAACTGCCAACTATATTACTGACATTTTTAATTTGTTTCGTCAATTAAACAACCTCACTATTTTACGAATTAGAAAAACTAAAACATAAATAACTACCGCGTAAGTCAGAATGAGCAGAGCCCAGCCAAACAAATTTAGAGCTGGAATACAGTTGTAAGCTCCGCCACCACATCCCCCGCCCCAGATAGGTAGACCGAGCTTGGCCGCCCATAGAATGGGAAAATAGATGAGAAAAAATACAATTTGCATGGAGAAATTTATTTATTATGATTGTCGATACTGCACACATGTTGAAAAGCACACCAGCCAACAAATACTTCTAATAACGCCCACCAAGCCACTACAGCAATAGCTATATTTAAAATAGGCATCTGAAAATGTGGTGCCATTGGACTAAGCCACCAAAAAGCTAGAGCAAATCGCAACCAACGATCAGTGGTACTAAGATTTTGTTTGAACACCATAAAAAAATAAAATTAGATTACTAAAGGACTGGGTAGATTATAGCATTTTTCGAATCTCACTTCCTCCTTGTTCACCATCGTTCACGGCGGTACCTTTTGGTTGAAATTCTAACTTTTTTTGAACAGAACCCAGAATAATGAGGTGCGTTTCCGCTTGCCTCCGCTTCGCTACGGCAAACCAAAACAGAAATTTTTTCATTACATTTTTTATT
>Ga0210057_1001056_pt1 | contig 43182 bp, 45 predicted proteins | sample CryGeyCG2114_010_2_FD_183968 | JGI IMG/M metagenome (GOLD analysis project Ga0210057, IMG submission 183968) | Groundwater microbial communities from aquifer - Crystal Geyser CG10_big_fil_rev_8/21/14_0.10 (SPAdes) (version 2) | ecosystem: Environmental > Aquatic > Deep subsurface > Groundwater ... | reverse complement strand
ATCCTTTTACTTTCTCGTATTGTTGTTGAAGAATTAATTGATCAAATGTAATTTAAATCACCTCATGCAAAAAGAAAGCGTTTATCTCTATAAAACTTGTGAATTAGGGGGGTTAATCAAAACTCTCTATAAAGTGGCTCTTATTTCGGAAGATACCTCCTTTTACCTTTTTTTCTACTTCTTTAAGTGTGTCCTCTTCCATTGATACAGATACTTTAATTTTCATAGTAACAAGTAGTAAGAATTGCCATCTTTTATAAGTGTTTTGTTTGTTTATTACTCTTTAGTGGTATTGGACAGACATGACCTTTATTTTTTAGGTGACTTTAGTCGCTCTGTCTCCCAAGCGGCATACACTTTTTTTAAGTGACTTTAGTCGCTCCGCCTCTCAAGTTGCGTGACCCTTGTGATCAAGATTATAACTGTATGGGGGCAACACATATAATCAGAAGGAGAAGTCTGGTCTTAGGGGACTAAGTTCACGTAGTGAACGCATGTCACCCTAATGATCAAACTTTTAGAAGTTTGTGACCAAAACGTCCCACTACCGAAAGAAATAAATATAAATCCACAAAATATACATCAAATAGTATAATTAAAATGTCTCAGTGAGGTACAACTAAAATGTCTAAAAAATCTACAAAAACATTACAGCCTAAAAGTATAAAAGCTGTTAAAGATGATGCTCCGCAGCTTCCCAATCTTCCGCCAGAGATGGAAAAAAAATTAAAAGCCCTGAAATCAAAACTAGACAAATTAAAAGATAAGATTCTTGACAAGTTTGGGGATTATATCGTGGGGATCACTCTTTTACCTCCAGAGAAAACTCATAAAGATAAAAAAGAACTGGAAAAAACTGAAAAGGAAACTGGTGAGAAACTTGGCAAGCCTGATGAAGACAAAGTAAATCTTCTTGTTGTCGTTGATGATACCACATCAAAAAAGATGTCTAAAGATGAATTGTACCAAAAGTTTTCCTCAATAATAAAAAAATTAGCAGAAGAGGTTGACAAGGACATTGTCACGCAAAGCGTACTGCTGACAGATTTATGGCAGAATTGTTATGATGCTAAGTATGAATTGAATAAGATGATCTCTCTATCTGCTCCGATCCATGACACCGGCATGCTTGCCGCGATCAAGATTGCAGAAATTCATAAGACCATGGTCCTCAAAAAGTTTGAGAAATATATCTTAAGCTACGTGCTTGCCGGTTCACTTACCCAGGGAAGAGCCACTCCAACTTCTGACATCGATGTCTGGATAGTCATTGATGACACTGATGTCAAAAAGATGACCAGAGTTGAATTGAAAGACAAATTGAGAGCTATCATCATCGGCATGGGCATTGAGGCTGGTGAGCTTACAGGGATCAAAAATAAGTTGAACATCCAAGTATATATCCTTACAGATTTCTGGGATTCATTGAAAGAAGCTAACCCGATCATCTTCACATTGCTTAGGGACGGAGTACCATTCTATGACAGAGGAATTTTCATGCCCTGGAAACAGCTGCTTAGGATGGGGCGCATCAAACCATCAAGGGAAGCCATAGATCTTTTCATGAGCACAGGTGAACAGAGTATCAAGAGAGTTCAAAGCAGATTAAAAGAGATGGGCATGGAAGACACCTATTACGCAATTCTTACTCCTTCACAGGCAGCGCTGATGTTATATGGTCTGCCGCCGCCTACGCCGAGGGAAACTCCTGACGTTCTTGAAGAAATTTTTGTCAAGAAGGAAAAGATATTAGAAAAAAAATATGTAGATATCCTCAGGAAGAATGTTGAATTAAGGAAAAAGATTGAACACGGCGAGAAGAAAGGTTTAACAGGCACGGAGCTGGATGAATACGTAAATAACGCTGAAGACTATCTCAAACGTATCAGGGAACTTTTCAAGACCATAGAACAGATGCACGACGAGAAAAGTATCCTTTACTTATATGACGAGATCATGACTATCATCAGAGACGTTCTAAAATTAGAAGGCATCGAAAAAGCCCAGGATGAACAGCTGGTAAAATTATTTGAAGATGAGTTGATAGCCGGTGGAAAAGTCCCGGCCAGATACCTAAGAGATTTAAACGAAGTTATCGAAGCAAAGCATAAGCATGACAATAAGAAGCTTACAAAAAGTGATATCGAGAAAGCAAGGAAGGGAAGTTCCGGCCTGATAAAATTCTTGGTCGAATACATGCAGAGAAAGAGAGGCAGGGAACTGGAAAGAGCTAAAATACGTGTCAAACATGGAGAAAAATATGGAGAGATTATCCTGCTGGATACGGTTGCCTATGTCATCCATGACATCGATGCCAAAGATCAGCGCATCAAAAAAGGCCCCATCCTTCCAGACGGTTCTCTTGGACCTCTAGATGAAAGCAGCCTGGAAGAGTTTGAGAAAGATTTAGTAAAAACAAAATTTCCAAAGAAAGTATTTGTCAAAGAACCATTGTTTGAGGGGATTAAGAATATCTTTGGCAGGGACGTGGAAGTGTTATTGCAATATTAATTTTTGTATTTAACAAAAAGAAAATGGATAGAAGAACTTTCCTGCAATTAGCCGCATACTCAGGAGCTGGAATATTGTCTGGGTGCCAACAAGATTGCAGTAAAAAAAAAAGATAATGGAGTCAGAAAGAAATCTCTAATTCTCGGTTTAGACGGCTGTACATCAGAAGGGTTGAAAAATGCCAGAACACCTTCCATAGATAATCTCATCTCAAATGGCGCCTATAGTTTCAACGCCCAAGCTGGAACTTATACCCTCTCCGCACCAGGCTGGTCAAACATTTTATGCGGTGTCTCGGAGGATAAGCATGGTGTCACAGATAATACTTTTAACGGCTCCAATTATGATAAATATCCGAGCTTATTCACTAGGGCTGAGGAATATGACCCTTTAATTAAAACTGCATCTGTAGTAAGCTGGGATGAATTAAACGATAATGTTATTAAGGATGCAGATTACCTTATCAGCCATCACTGGGATAAAAAAGGTGAAAAGAATGTTTTAAGAGATTCCCTCCTTATGTTAGAAAGAGATATTGATTTGGCATTTGTCTATTTCATGCAGCCGGACAATGCAGGACATACTTATGGATTTGACTCAAATGAACATATAGCTGCGATTGAAGGAGTTGATTCCCAGATTGGAAAAATCATGAGTATCATAAAATTCAGATCACTATACTATCAAGAAGATTGGCTGACAATCCTTACTTCAGACCACGGAGGGAAGGGAAAACATCACGCAGGGATAGAAGAAGCAAGGACGATTCCTTTCATCGTCAGCGGTTCTTCAGTAATCAACCAATGCCTTGCAGAATTACCTCGACAAGTTGATGTTTTCCCTACAGTTTTTGCCCATCTTGGTATTCCTATAAAGAAAGAATGGGGTTTGGAAGGGAAAGTTGTAGGGTTGAAATGATTTTTAACAAAATTTAAATAAAATTCAGGAAACTATCATTTTGATGGAAGTAAATTTGGCTGACATGCATCTGGCAGTATCAGAATATTTTGACTTGGACCATGTCCTCTCCACTGACAAAGGATTAAATTCTATGGTGTTTCCATTAGTTCCAGAGGACGAAGGTACAGATTCAAGACAGATTTATGTTGAAGTTGATGGCACTTTAGTAGGATTAGAGATACATTATAAGAGATGTCCAGATTTTTCAACAGATGATTTTGAAAATGCAGGCATGGTTGAAGGCTGCGGGGAACTGGAATTAATTGTTTCAAGCGGGGATAGTCAAGCCAGCGGCAAATTAGTACAAAGATTTGCAGAGACGATGCCCCATTTCTTCCAGTTGAATCCTACTTCAGGTTTCAATCAAAGAAACCGCGGCAGATTACATGGCAAAGTCGGCCTGAGTAATCTTAGCTTGGAATTTTTTGAGACATATAGAAAAATCATAGCCAGACTCGACGACGTTAAGGAGAAAGAAAAAAGAGATCTGAAGGGAGGGGCATTATACAACTTCCTAAAAAGTTGTTTGATATATGACTTTAAGGAAAGATTTGATAAAGATAAATTCAATCTAAGATATTTACAAAGAGTTGAAGGAGTTTATGAAGGGATACCTGCAGAACTTTCCCTGGTACATGTTTCTTCTACAATATTTAACGGCATCAAGGGAGTATATTTAGCTTCCAAGGATAAAGAGATATGCATGTGCGATGAAAACGTTACAGACCATTCAATGGTGTTCTCCGGCCATATTTTCCAGCCAGATATTGCCTTCTATGGTGGATCGACTGCCAAGGAAAAAATTTTAATTCAAAAAAGCTGCAAAGAAAAGGGTTATATCGCCCTTCTGGGAAATGAAACCGAGTGGGAATCTGTAAGAGATAGTATCAACTCAGATAATGATATTGGAAAGGAAAGGAAAGAACCTACTGCTAAATTTGCTAAGCTGGCATACAATCTAAGAATAAATGATGATCTAAGCTTGATTCACACAAAAAACCTCATTTCTTAACAACATAAAATATCTCATTAGCAAATTTAATCATCTTAAATTTATACCCTAACCGTTCACACATCAGTTCGATCCATTTTCTTCTGGGAAAATTCATCTTTTTCCCGCTCATCGTTCTGGTAGGAAAACTTACCACCACATATTTAGCAGGCACGTTCTTCACGACTGTTTCCGCAGCTTTATGTCCTCTTCCACTATCAAGAACGTCAGTCATCTTAAAAAGAAAACAGATATCCGTGCTAAGTTTACTTATCTTAACCCAATTCATGATGTCAAGGATTTCAGCTTTGCCCCTGAAATGTTTATTTTCTTGATGAAGAAGCTTAAAATAGAGATTTAGGCCGCCAATTTCTTCAACACTAAGGTCGTAAGCATGATAGTCTAACTTATTTAATCCCATGTAAGAGATAGAAAACGGATTGATGCCGCACCCAAGATCAATGATACTTTCAGGTTTACCTGTCATTAAAAATATTTTTTCATAGATCTTTTCGTAGAATGGCATCCTTTCCTTAGTGGAACTATGGGTTGAAAGTATTTTATCAATTATATTTTTCCTTTGCTTTTTTTCACTTTGCAGCAATTCTTCAACCAATTCTTTTCTTCTTTTTGCTTCTTCTTCAACTCTAAAAAGTCCATAGAGTCTCCTTAAATTAGCTCTTATCTCTTTTACCAGTTTTTTATAATCAGAAGATTTCTGGTTGAAATTTTTTATTAAAGAATCAGCAGCCCTGCTCTTCTGCTGCAAATACTTTGAGAGATGCTCCCTGACAAATCCTTCACTCAATTCTTTTAGCTCCTTTTTTTTTCTTACATCATCTATGATGATCTTAACCTTCTCTTCATCAATAACCTTATTGTTGACAAGCATTAACTTAAAGTAAGGAAAAGAGGTATAAAAAGCTTTTTAAACATATAAAAAAACAATGACAGAAATGGATAAGTTCGGCAGAATCAGGCAGCATACTAAGAAAGCATGGAGTTTTTTCTGGAACGATGATTCCATCTGGAGCTGGCTGGCAAACATATTAGCAGCATTCTTACTGATACGTTTCCTTGTTTATCCTCTTCTGGGTGTGATCCTTGGAACAAGTTTCCCTATCGTGGCTGTAGTAAGTGAAAGCATGGAACACGGCTTGCATAACAGTGTTCTTTGCGGCGAGAAATTTAGCGAGTTCAAGGAATCTTTTGATAATTACTGGGAGATTTGCGGTCCATGGTATGAAGAGAGAGGAATTTCAAAATCAGAATTTTCTTCATTTTCTTTTAGGAACGGTTTTGATAAGGGAGATGTCATCATTCTCTGGAGAGCCAATAAAAATAATCTCAAAGTAGGAGACATCTTGGTTTTTAAAGGAAACAGACCGCAGCCAATAATACACAGGATCGTTGAAAAGTTTGAAGAAGAAAGTAATGTATACTACCAAACAAAAGGCGACCACAATTCTGATAGTATCGGGGGGTCTTTGGGGGAAACTAAAATTGATGAAGACCGTCTTTTAGGAAAAGGAGTTATAAGGATCCCCTACCTAGGCTGGCTGAAAATTCTTTTCGTTGATGCTGTAAAACCGCTGGGATGGAATATTGAGAGATAGAAGAAAATAAGCTTATTTTTCAGTACGTATTTAGTTATGTTAAGTTTATGACAGCCAGAGTGTGCGACTTGCTAGCAAACTAGCTTTGCTAGCTTGCATGTCAGCACTTCTGCGCTTCGGTCATTATGGCTTCGCCATCCTCAGCTTGCAATTTGCACAACAATGTTGGATACATTAAAAGGACGATAGCTCCGCACTTTAGTGCGGAGTATCAGCCCTTTTATGTCACAAAGTGCGGGGATTAAAAAGCGTCTCTTTTCAAGTCTCGCCTTTTAAGGCGAGGTGAGACGCTTTCCAGCACTTTTATGACTCACAGAAGGGCGCCCATCAACTTAATACATACATTTTTCAACAAATTATATAAATACCAAGCCGGTTTCTACCTAAAATCGGAAGGTGATCTAATAATGTTTTGTCCAGAATGCGGTTCAATATTAAGGCCTAAGGAAAAGGCAGGTAAAAAAGTTCTTTTTTGCAGCTGCGGGTTCACAAAAAATCCTGAAGAAGAAACAGTCGAGATCAGAGAAAAAGTTAACGAAGGTAAAAGGATTGAAATCATTGAACAGATAGAACTTAACCCTAAGATCAGGATCAAATGCGATAAGTGCGGCCATGGTATCGCTTACTATTGGACACAGCAGACTAGAGGAGCAGACGAACCTGAAACAAGATTCTTTAAATGCACAAAATGTAATTACACCTGGAGAGAGTATGCCTGATGGAACTGCCTGAAGTTCATAATGTTTTCAAACAATTATCTGATAAAGATAAATTTAAGACATGGAAGGATGGACATAAAAAATCTTTTCTTTCACATTTTTTCTGCGCCTTAGATGATAAATATCAGGCAAAAAGCCCTTGGGAGATCGGCTTATTTGATCCAAATAAAGATAAGATAACTGTTTTTGTAACCAAGGAAGATCCAGAAATTAAAAAGGAAGACGAAGTTTTCAAAAAGAAACAGGAAGTTGTGCAGGAATTAGATCTAGCAGAAGTGAAAATAACATACAAACAGGCTTTAGAAAATTTTAAAGAAAACTTAAGCAAGACTTACCCTAACCTGCAATTAGGAGATGGTTTCATTGTTCTGCAAAAAATTGACGGAAAGACTTTATGGAATTTTACTTTCATCACAAAAACATTACAATTTGTCAACATCAAGATTGATACTTCTTCTGGAAAGTTGGAATCGCATCAGACGGTTGAATTGGTTGACAGGAATAACAAGTAATAGCAAATCTCGTTAATAATGGAACTTCCTGAGATTTGCTAGTATAGTAAATTACATGGCGTAATGTTCAATTACATTAAATAGACCAGAAAGCCTCGTCTTTTAAGACGAGGATGAATGGCTTTCTAGCCTATTTATGTCACAATAGGCGGGGATAAGAAATCGTCTCTTTTCAAGCCACGGACTTTAGTCCGTGGTGAGACGATTTCCCGCCTATTCATGACTTTTGTGATTTACTATAACAAAAGGTTAAGCAAGAATTATCAATAATATACTAAAATAAATTAGGTTCGAAATCTAAAGATTTTTAGTATATATTTTCAACGTCAATAGTATTTATATAGAATCTTCTATTCCTAGGATAAAGATAGGTGTTTACGGAAAAAGAGGTGATAGATTCTTTCATGACTAGTATTTCTTACAAAGCTCAGGTTGGCGTCAAGAAACTAGATACTTTCTTCAACAAAAAAAAGAAAAAGAAAGAATCTGAACAGGAGGAAGAAAAAGTTTAATAATCATATAACTTGTCTACTTCATTTCTGATTAAATTGAAAACTTCTTCCACAGTCAAACTGCCGTCAACAATTACAACATTCTGTTCTTCTCCTATCAAAGAAATGGCTTTCTCGTAATTCTCTGCAACCTTCTTTAGCACATGTTCCTTTTCAAAGTACTCGGTAGAATCGCCCCTTTTACCCTGCCTCTGTAAAGCTGTTTCCACCGATATACGTAAAAATATAGTCATATCCGGCCTTACAAATCCATTGTGCATCTCAACTAATTTTTTTATATCCCCGCCTTGTGAAGACTGATATGCAAGAGTTGACAGCATATGCCTATCTGAGATCACAGAAAGTGACATTTTAGTGTTATGCTCGACTATGTTTTTTAAGTGCCATTCCCTGTCCTTAACAAAAAGGTCTGCCCAGTAGCCGAAATCATCAATCACTTCTTCATTAGGTAAAAGTTCATTTTTCAACCTGCGTCTTATCTCTTTACCATAAGAAGTTAATGAAGTTGGCTCCCTCGTTAATACAGGAACATGACATTTATCCTTTTCAAAAAGATATTTAGCCAGAAGAACAGCCTGCGTGGTTGAACCTGAACCATCCAAACCTTCAATTACGATGAATTTTCCTTTTTTTTGTACTTCTTCCATCTTTCAACAAACCTTATTTTCAACAAACTCCAATACGATTTAAAACCATTTATACCTTGCCAAATATAGATTTTTGTTATATAAGTCTTATCCTCTTTTTTCTATCATAACAATACATTTAAAGCTTTCTTATCTAAATTTAAAGATGATTCTTGGAATAACCGGCGATTATTGTTCTGGAAAAGATACAGCAGCTGAAATTCTGCAGAAAATGAATTTCTTTCATGTTTCCTTATCAGATTTGATCAGGGAAGAGTTAAGGAAAGAAAATAAAGAAATCACCAGAGATTCCCTAATTAAGAAAGGAAATGAGCTCAGAGAAAAAAAAGGTCCTGACGTCTTGGCTAAAATGGCCTTAAAAAAAGTTAAAGATGGAGAAAATTACGTTTTCACGTCAATAAGAAATCCCTCAGAAGTAAATCATCTAAAAGAAAGAGAAGATTTTTTACTTGTAAATGTTACCTCGCCAGAATTATTAAGACTTAAGAGAATCATTGAAAGAAACAGAGAGAAAGATCCAAAATCATTGAAAGAATTAAGAGAGAAAGAAAAAAAGGAAAATGGCAGCGATCCAAATTCTCAGCAGCTGCAAAAAGCAGCCAAGATGGCTAAAGTTATACTTGTAAATGATTCAACTTTAGGAAAGCTGGAAAAGAAGATTGAGAAACTTGTGGAAAATTGGTTATACAGATTACAGGATTCGCGTCCTGATTGGGATAGCTATTTTATGAATATAGCTGAGCAGGTTAAAATGCGTTCCACATGCATGTCTGCAAAGAAGGGCGCTATAATAGTAAAAAATAAGATGATTGTTTCAACTGGATACAATGGCAGTCCAAAGGGGATCAAACATTGTACAAAAGGCGGTTGTAAGCGTTGCTTTTCACGTCATTTAGGAAAGATTAAGTCGGGGGTATATTCAGAACCATGTATCTGCTGTCATTCTGAAGAAAATGCCATCGTGCAGGCGGCATGCAACGGCGCATCAACACAGGGAGCTGTACTTTACACCACTTTTACTCCCTGCACAGCATGTTCTAAGATGATAATCAACGCTGGGATAAAGATGGTGGTTGCAAAAATTAGATATCCTGATGATGTAGGGACCAGGCTTCTGAAATCTGCTGGAGTCAAATTAATAGTCCTTAAGCCATAAATTTCTGTTCAAAAACTATTGATTTTTATTATATTCTATATAATCCTTAAAACTTTCTCTCTGCTTTTCTGACCTGAAACTATCTCAACTTTCAGATTAAATTTCTTTTTGAAGAATTTAACCAGTTCAGAATTGGCTTTATTTTTCTCAGGAACTGATTTTAAATAAAGTTTCAATTTTCTATTTTCTTCCTTCAAATCAGTCCTGCTAGAGTTTGGAATAACTTTTATCTCTAAAAAACCTTTAGCAGAAATTAATTTAATTATGTCCATGGGAAACTGCTTTAAGCACATATAACCTTAACCAAGCTAAGAAGGCTGAACCTAAAGCAAGATTAAAAAACATCAATATTGTTGGAGAATAGACCGATCCTTTGACTACTATCCCTGCCAGTGAAACTGCTAATGCTACAACAGCAGCAAAAAGAACCATCACTGATAACTTTTTCCAATTCTTCTTATATACGCCGAAACCACTTCCTAAGGATTCCCAGACTTTGTAATTGTGCGAGAACCTGTTATATATCATAAAGATAATTACCAGGAATGATAAAACTAGGTAAAAACTTACAGCTCCATTAAAAGCCAACCGGAAATTTTCAGCAAACTTGGAATGTATAGCAAAAAATACGGGGAAAAGTGTAAATATCATGCTTACGATCGTGGAGGCTAAGATCTTGACAACAAAGAAAATCAGCAAAAAAAATGAAAGAGGGATAATCAAAGAAAGATTAAGTAAATTCCATCTCCAGTAAGTTTTCTTGGTAACTTTCTTATTCCCGACATGGTACCAGATAACTGCTCTCGAAAGAGAGTATAGAAGGAAAGAAAGCACAGCTAATATGATTATTCCTGCTACTGCCCAGATTAGAAAGGAACGTAAACTGTTCAGGAACGGCAGTACCTGTTCCGGATTTGAAGAAGCTAATATTTGCTGCAATTCTTCCATGGACTTGCCCTGCATAACTTCAAATGATTTCTGCTGGAGATATGCAGTAAACCAAGAGAAGATAACAAAAATTAATGAGAATGTTACTAGGTCAGCCAGGAAAAAATATAAAAAATCTTTCCCTGAATTGAAAGAGTCCATAAAATTCTGTAAATGTCTATTCATTTTTAGAACCTTCATTTAATTCTTTTAAAATGTTTTGAATTTGTTTCTTGAGTTTGGGCAAGTTATTCCTGACAACACTCCAAACTCTATCTAGTTTAATTCCAAAATAAGCATGAATCAAGATGTCTCGCATACTGGCCATATCTTTCCAGGGAACTTCTGGATATTTCTCCCTAAAAGATTTTGGAATGTTTTTTGTCGCTTCGCCAATAATCTCTATTCTCCTGGCAACTGCATCTTGCGCTTCATTATTTTTTTCTAATTTAGAAATATTCATCCCTTTAGTGTATCTTTCAATAAGCTTAATTGATTCTAAGATGTCTTCTAAGAAAAGAGTCAAATCTCTCTTCATAATATCTTCACCTCATCGTCAAGAATCTGATTCTTAATCCTAGATTTAATAACTTCATATTCAACTAAATCAACTTCTTTTTTCAAACTCTCTTCCAGTTGGTTTTTTAGACGGGCTAAATCAAGTAAACTTTTTCCCTTTCTCATTTTAATCAAAAAATCAATATCACTTCTCTTCTTCATTTCACCCCTCGCATAACTGCCGAATATCCCGGCTTTTGTAACACCATTTTTTTTTAAGATAGGCACAGCTACTTTAGCTATCTGTTTTATTGTCAAGTTTCTTTCAGCTGCCTTCACCATATTTTATCAAAAATAGATATAATATAAATAATCTACCAATCAGTATTTCTGCTTATTTCTCCTTTACTGCCGGTGACACTAGCTCCATCCTGCCCGGAACGTTCCCAATTTACTTTCCCAACTTCTGATGTTACAGCGCTGAAACATACGTTTGGAATTCGAGCTGATCCAACCTGACCTCTGAAAGTACTTGGCGCCTTATCCCAGATAATGCATGCTTCTTCATAAATATTTGGAGAATATTTGATGATAGCATCTTTATCAGACGCGCCATTTCTTAATTCTATCGGCGAGACAATATTACCATCTCTGTTGTAAAGAGGCACGGACTGAGCTGTCCTGATTCCAAAAGGCGCCGCAGTAGGATTTAATACGATATTAAACGAAACAGCTACACCATTCTCGTCAATGAAAGGCGTAAGAGCTTCATCCTGAGGTGAACTTACCGACCAGGTGACTTTATAAAAATATCCTTCCATCGGTCCTTCTTCATCCCTGTCAGGCTTGCCGTCGCCATTTTGGTCTCTCCAGCAGAAACTGTCATCTACGCAAGTCTGCCCTTTATCGCAGATAAACTGTTTGTCAGCTTCCTCATCAGGATTCTTATGGCATAATATCGGTGTCCTTGTCCCAGTTCTTTCCAATTGGATACTGGCTACTGCCTGGAAAGTTCCGGAAACTGTTTTTATCACCGCTTTCCCTTCCGGTTCTATATCTGCCCACCTATCATCCGTTTCACAGAATGAAGGGAACCAGTTTGTTCCCAACAAAGGAGCGAAAGCTTGATCAACCCCCGTTGTCCATTCTTTATAAAATTCTGAATCGCCAAAAATAAGTTTGCTTAATGCCGGGAACTGTTTCATCTGTGAAGTTACTGCATAGATGGACTCTAAAACATCCTGCGTGGTAGCCAATGCTCCTTCAGTTGTTGAATAAGCATTGCCTAAATTTTCTTTGTTTTTGTCTATTAATGCTTTTGCTTCTTCATCAGATTTGCCTGCATCTTCTAATTCCTTATTTGCTGCACCTATTTCATTATCCGCTTCGTTAAGTGTTTGATAGGCTTGATTAAGTTCGTTTTTTACTTTTTTCTGATCCTCACTTAATTTACTATCGTCAGCATTACGCAAAGCAGACTCTCCCCCTTCGTAACCTTCTATTATTGTTTTATGTTTTTCATACACACTACTAAGTTCACCCGCAACTTTCTCAAAAGAATCACTTGCTTTCTGTGCACGTTCTTGTGCTGTTATATATCTTGGACTAGAAACAGCAACCCAGTTATCGCCTACCTTTCTAGCGTTGACAACTGTGTCACCCTCTTTAAGCTCGTAAATGTTTCCATCATCGGTTTCTTTAGCAAGTACTCTCACACCGCCCTTCTCAGTTCCGACCAGATTTCCTTTTCTATTATAGTATTGTTTTTGGCTTAATTGTTGTTCGCCGCCAGAACCATCAAAATCATAATCTACAGAATAGCTTGGTTCGCCTCCATCTTGTTTACCATTACCATTTTCATCTATGAACATATTTCCACCATCAGCAAAATAACATCCAGTACTGCCTTTACAATCAGACTCTCCCCTTGGGTAATAATCACCAGAGGTACTTTCAATCTCTCCGGTTTTTGTGTTTTTAACAACTCTTGTCTCATCATCATAATCAAACACTAGAACTTCCCCCGAGTCAGAATTTACAGCCACGCTGCCGCCAAGTTTATCAGCTGTCTTCCCAAATTCAAAAGATCCGTCCTTCAAGCTGTCTATAGTTTTACCAGCTGGAAGTTTTACCGTCTTACCAAGAACTTCAATCCCATCATTTGTTTGTGTAGCAATTTCTTGATCGTTAAGAGTTAGTCTGTTTATCTTTAACTCCTTGCCTTCTTTATCCTTAGTTGCAACACTTACCGTCCTGAAACCGTCATCATCTGGCTTAGACATTGTAATTGTTGTTCCGTCAGCTTTTACTAGTTTCCCCTCACTAACTGTATATTGATTGAAAGATTCTCCATTTTCACCGATATATCTTTTGTAAATAGTTTCTCCTAAGGCAGTTCTCAATGCTGTCTGTTGATCTGGTGGCAGGGAAGTTGGCTGCGCGCCAGCAGCTGCAGGCGCTCCCGGAGTCGTTGGCGTAGCAGCGGTGCTTTCCGCACCTTGCAGGAAAAGATTAACACCTTCTGTTAGTTGTTGTGGTGTTTGCACCTGTGTTTGTTGTACGCCAGCAGGAGGTTGTCCCACTATACCCATTGCATATTCTACATTATCTTTGTATTTTACTGGATCTGGATTTGAATCAAGATAAGATTTCCATACAGCTAATGCTTCGTCATTTCTGTTTAACCTTTGAAGAGAATCAGCAATTGCATACTTGTTATTTGGGTGAGGGTAAATTCCATCAGCTTCACGAAACTTAGCAATAGCATCATCATATTTTCCTTGATCAAAAAGTATTTTGCCTTCTTTATATATAGGGGTAGCTTTGGCTTTGTTTTCTTCAGTTAATTGACCTGCTTCCCCAACTAACGCTCTTCTGGCTGGATCGCCAAATAATAAACATTTAGTCTTTCCCCAGAATCCCACGCAGGTTTCTTCATCACCATAAGGATCTTCTGGAACAAATTCTTCCTGTCCAACAACAAACGAACTGATTAAAACCAAAAGTACAAATAAGCTCAACAATTTCTTATACATCATAACCTCTTTTTTCATGATTACTTACAAAACTTTTATATATAAGACTTTCTTTTTGGAAGATATGAAAAGAAAAAAAAGCAAGAGTAAGGAAGATATCTGGAAACAAATTAAAGAGTGGCAAAATGATCCTGAGTTCCTTAGGGCCGCTTTTGATTTTATTAGGTATCATACTGGCAAATCACAATAATATTTTTTTTAATTCCTCGTATCCGATAAATTTGGGATTATGAAGGTTTAGTATCTCATTAACTAATTTATAAGATCTTATTGACAGCTCTGAAAGCATAGAAGCATCATCGTTGCTTACAACTAAATCCATGCTTTTATGCGCAGCACAAGCAACAATCATAAAATCATTAAGTAGTTCTGACTTTGCTTTATTGCCTCCTAGTGACTGATACATATCATGATATTTAAGTGCAGTTTCTTTTAGCTGGCTCTCATCAACAACCAGCGAATGCTTGCCAACAAACTCATCATACAAGGATAATAATGCTACACGCAGTTTTTTTCCTTCACTATAGGTCTTGCCTTTTGATGTAGCTCTAAGCTCTTTTCTAATAAGTGGAAAACCATAAATTATATCTTGTTTTTTCCTGCCTAATTTTTCTCTTAATTTAAACAAATCCTTGTCAACAACAAGTTCCCCGTAAATATTTGTATCAAGCAATAATCTTTTCATCTTATAACACCGAATCGCAGTACTGCAATCCTCCTGAATCTATTTCCGCTATGATCGTGGTAACAAAACCAGCGATGCTTTCAATGTAACCTACCACGTCCCAGAAGTAATAGGCATAATCACAGAATGAAGCTGATGAAGATGAGGCTGGACAAAATATTCCGCATCCTATTACTGTTAACGAATGCGCCCAGGCGATAGGATCTCTTAAAGCATTATATAACGCCTGAATCACCTGGTCATAAAATTGTGAGAAAGGCAATAGATACCATAATTCTCCAAGCACATATTTGCATGTCAGTAAACTTTCTAAAGCATCACAGCCTTCAATGGTAGTCAATCCTGCCGCAACTTCATTTTCCAGACATACTATCTTCCTGCATAAGATCTGCCTGTACTGATCGACATTCTGGATAATTCCAGGGAGACATAACCCGGCAATGGAAAGGAATAAGTTCTGTTTAATATCACGAGCTGGCAGATATTGTTTACCTTGACTTCCCAACAATTCATTAGCAGCGATGTTATAGAAATCCTTCACATAACTCTGCCACTGCCCATACCAGCCTAACTTGTCAGGAGGCGTTGCCCTGCAAGAGAGAACCTGTATTATCACATCTACAAAATCAATACCAAATTCCGCTCCAGCTGCTGCGCTATTCAAACCGAAACAAGTACTAACCCCAGCTGCCCTGCTTATCGGATATGCATAAGTTCCTTCTATAAAATCCATTGCAGTCAGTACAATATTGATAGCTCCCATGATCAACTTGTAAACCTGCACGATATAATCGATCCATTTCAGAATCTCAGCAAGAACGCCAATCACCTCCAGGATTGTAATTTCCGCATCTTCTCTGGCCTGTGCAATCTCTTCAGCTAAATTCTCATCCAATGCTCCCAGTTGTGAGAAAGCAAAAGGCACAGAAACTTCAACATCCTGCAATTCACCTGCCTGCACAGCATTCTGGCCGACTTTAGAAAATATTAACAGCCTGCATACATAATCAACTTTATGGCGTACAAATTCTAATTCACCTTGACCGCCAATGTTAAACAATTCTCTGCCATTGAAAGGTTCAAACTCAATGATGACATTCGGAGCAGGCGAACTATCTCCTCTGGGAGAAGGACCATTATATAACAAATTCCTGCTGATTGCAGGACTAGCGCTGGGAGCTGCCTCTTCTGCTCCACTAGATGCTTGAACTTGATCTTTAGGCAGACACTCGACTAACTCAATATTCAGAGCTTTTACGTTAGAGTTCCCTGCCTGTAATCTTACCTTGAACGGAAGTCTTGTTGGAGTTAAAGTAGTCGTATCCAGATTAATGAAACCAAACTGTTCACCGCCTGCAGGGACTACGCTTTGAACTTCCCAGTAATCTGGATTATCTTCAGTTAACAAACCATTAATATTAACCCTATACCTGCCTTCACTGCCGCTTTGCACATTATCTGGTTCAATATCCCAAGATACAGCGTCATTTCCCGCAGTATCCTGAATTTTTATCTCTAGCATCTCGTTAGCTGGACCGCTTTTTATCGAATCAGTTAAAATGGCGCATTCCCAAAATCCTTCCACTCGCTCACAGCTGTCTTCATGGAAAACCTGCCAGCCCTCCCCAACTTCCTCAGTGAAAACATTTTCAGGATATTTTGTCTCAGCATCCATCACTAAATCATCCAAGTTTACAAGAATGGTTAACCCGCTTGATTCTGAAGCCCTGAAAACAATCTTAAGAACATCGTTGCTTTGCAGGTAATCTTTATCCCCTATTTCAGACAATCCAAATATCTCAATCTCTTCTACTTTTGGACCGGTATTATCTACAAAGAACTCAAATTCAGGTGTTTCTCCAGGATTGCCGACATTATCTTCAAACCTTGACAAGCCGAAAGTTAAGACACCTTCATTAAGATCATCATCAACATCCCAGTAGCATAATAACGTATCTCCTTCTTCTACACATTCATCAGGAGAAGCTGCGCTGCCCATGCCAAAAGCGCCGAGGTTTGCTCTTATCCCTTCCCTGCTTATTCCTGCTCCTGAATCTTCAGCTTCCAATATGATTCTATTATTAACCCTGTTTTCACCGTTGATATAACTGTTACCTTCAAACTGTCTTGCCGTACCAAAAAATTTAATCTTTGGAGGAGATTTATCTACAACCAGACTCTTAGAAACTGTTTTTTCAGCAGTGTTGCCTGCCTTATCTTTGGCAATTACTAACAAACTTACCGCAGCTTCCGGTCTTACCTCTACATCTTTCCATAAACAATGCCATAAGTCATCCTGCTCTTCATCAGCCTGACACGCAGCAGGTTGACCATTGAGATTTGCCTGATCAGAAAAAGCGATTACTTGCGGAACGGAGGTTTCAACCACCTCCACACTGATATCAGTCCTTCCGATAAATTCGCCGATAAATTCGCCAAACTTGACCAGATCTAACTCGTTTCCGATCACCGGTTTTACAAAGTCAGCATTGAATTGTAAATAATGACTTGATGCCGTGTGGCCTAACCTGTCTGCCGCCCTGATCTTGATCTTCTTCCTGCCTTCACCGCTTAATGAAGCTTGTAAAATGCCGTCAAACCCGCCGTCATCAATGTAATTAAATTCAGTCTGTCCGGGAGCAAAATTGCTGATGCTTTGCAATACTCCGCCGGTATCCGCATCAACTATTTCTATAAGCTGCAAACCTACCGAAGGAACTCCAGCTTTTTTATCATTGACATTGAAATTAAGTTGAACTTCCCCTTTGGAGTTCTGGCTGACACTAAAAAACTGTATCCCTGGCGCGGATCCATCAGCCCTGATAAAATTTCCGTTAGAAACGGAAGCTGGTTCGCCAAGCGCATTGATAAAATTATAGATTACCTGGAAAGCATGCTCAGCTTCCTTCACGCCGTCTGTTAATGGACTTATATATTTACAGACAACCCCCAACGGAGAATCAGAACAAGTACTGAAATCAGCTTGATTACTGCCTATTTTCAACTTTACATTTTCCGGCTTGACAGATTCCTTAGCCGTATCAGTTATCAAAGCTTCTACTGTCCAGACATCACTATCAGCATCAAGATAATTTTCAATCCCCGCCTCACCTTGATTCTTGGTTATTTGTACTGAAGCTGCTAAAGTACTTGCAGAATAGAACGGCATGGAAAGAACTAAAGCTATCACAAACAACGCCGGCATGCTCCACATCTTTTTTTGTTTCATCCTAATCGCTTTACCTTATTCTTTTATTTTTGATTTTCATCTCTTATTTTTTACATCAATCTAACATCTAATTATAACTTGGCTGCAATGAATCCTGTAAATCTTTTGAAATGTTTGCTAATTCCCCCATGACTTGTAAATCTTCTATAACTCTCTTATGTTCTTGCTGAGGCACACTTTCCATATCAAAACTTAAAATATAAAAAGTGATCTCTCCCGCGCCATATAATTGTTCCGGCGTTATCTCCAGATATGTTTCAGGAACATCCCAGCTAACTTGTCCGGTAAGCAGCTTGGCAAGGTTTTGCTCCTGGAAATCGAAACAAGTGCTGAAAAGTCCGCCTGTGCATCTCTCTTCCCGTGGTATAACTATTCCTCCTTCATCCGTTAACAACCCCGAAACTTCATAAACTCCCGGAACAAGTTGTATCTCAATCCTGTCAGTTCCGCGAACTGAAGCTACAGCTGTAAATTCATCACTAAATGCTTCAGGGTTATTATCTCCTTTACGGTTAAGGATTATCACAGCTGTTTCCTGTTCATCTAAACTTTGCGCGGAATTGGTGAAACTCCATGAATGCGTTTCCTCAAGTTCTGATGGGATGTAAGAATAAACAACTCCTTCGTTAGTTCCAAATAATCCCTGACCATAACAGTCTACATTATTGTCCTCATCGCTGATACATTTATGCAAACTTTTCTTTTTCACGGTAACGTTAACAGCTTTTCTTTTGTGCAGCTGTATAACTTGTTCACTTGTTCCCAGAACGGCATAACCTATCACGCCAGGGTTATCCCTGAACTCGTAGGTATCTATGGGATAAAAATTAGTTAAGTACTCAGGTTTCACAAAACTTGCTACTCCCCCATAAATAGCCGGGTAAGAACTTTCAAACTCTCCTGCAGAATTTGTAAGCCCCATCACACAATCATCCTGTTCAGGGATACTGAAACCGATCTGCACTTCTTGCAAAGGATCTAAGGTTGAGCTGTCTACCACCACTGTTCTTAAGATTTCAGAGTTCCTTTTATTTTCATCACAGACCATGCTGTCCTGTTCAGCAGCCCTATAACTTGGCTGCGAGTAGCCTTCTTTAGGTATGACATTATTCCTTATGTTTGATTCAAGAGCAAAATTAAACTGGAATCCCTGCCCATGTAAAGCATCATTGTCGCGGATCGTTGCCAGTACCGGATAACTTAGATCATAAGTTGCGTAGTAATGGTTGGTATTAAATTGCAGCAAGTAGAAACTTGCTGAATAAACACTTGGCTCAATCTGTCCCCCTTTGTCATTCATGTCAAAAAAAGGTTCCCAGCCAAAATAATCAAAACTTATCTCCACATTTTGCGCAGTCTCAAGCGGCAAGATCATGTTATCATAATTTTTTTGAAATAAGTTATGCAGACCTAGAGCGCCGCCTTCTTCCTCTGAATATTCATAACGATAAAAATTATTGCTTTCAAGATATCTCATCATCGGCACATTTGAAGTCAACATGCCCGTAACCCTGTTTTTTACTTCTGCTTCACTCCAAAAAGCATCCGGAACAACAGAGAAAGTGATGGTTTCAGTAGGTGGAAGTTTTTCTACATCTACTCCGGAATAAGCAGTGATAAGATCTAAAGCCTGCAATTCCAAAAATCTATGTTCAGTTTGTGTATCAGTGATCTCAGATGCAACTTCATAATAATGTTTAAGTCTTAGAGGCAGCTTAACAAAGAACTGTCCCATCTCTACATCTGCGCCGCCTAATTCAGCCCTGACATCCATCTCAAGCAGGAAGTTAACAGTCTGATCTGCAACCGTGGTTATTACCTCTTTACCTAGGTCAGATTCTTCAAGAAGCGCAGGAGCTTCAATAACAAACCCTTGCTCTTCAAAAGCCGCATAATCATCTATACATTCGGCTAAGTTTTCTTCTACAAATCTGGAAAGCTGGGACTCAATGCTTAATTCAGGATCATCTCTCGCATAAAGTTCAGGTTTAAGAGAGGAGAAAGAAATTTCATTGACTAAATTTGGCCTGGAGTTATAATGCCAGTAAGGGACTTTCAAAGGTTCCAGATCTATACCATCTGCATCTGCAGGATCTGCAGCTGAAAATTCTCCGATAAGTTCAGGGTTGATATATCCACCCTGCTGACCTAGGATAAGCAGACCTCTCTCTGCAACCTGAGTTAGACAATTTTCTGTATAAGATTGTATCGGCTGGAATTGCTGAGGCACTGAAGCGATTATCGGATCACCTTCATCGGTAATCCTCTCTTCGCTTACAGTCTTTGTCAGGTATAAAAAAGCCGAGAAAGCAAATAGCATTAAGATACCAATGATGATGAAAACAGTGATTTGCCCGCTTTTGTTAAGTGGGTACTTCCTCCAGATTTGTCCTCTCTTATTTAGAGGACTCGCTAACCTAATTTGCCCGCTTTTGTTAAGTGGGTACTTCCTCCAGATTTGACTTCTCTTGTTAAAAGGGTCTGCTGATCTAATGTGTATTTTTTGGTGTATTTTTTTTGAGGGAAGTGAAGCATTACTACTACTATAACTTACTCTAAAAACACCTCCCTTTTTCATCATAGTTCTTATCGAAAGAAAAGATTTGAGCTTTATAAAAGTTTGGATTATCTGCAGCTTATTTTTAAGAGGCAGATTGACATTTTAGCGAATAACAGCAAGATCTCTCACACCTTCAACAGAAACATCTTCAACTTCACTTGTTAACTTTTTATCCTTATAGAAAGCATTTCCTTTGAGAACTTCCATCTTCACCTTCAGGAAATCGTCAAAAGTGATTTCCTTGGAAGAATTTTCCAATCCTGCAAATTTTACTTCCTCCCCAACTTTAGTCTTATCAACATTCAGCAGTCCTACCCTTGCCCCATCATCAGCGGCTAAGACCATCGCTTCGCTCATCTCCCCCCTCAATTTTGCTGGTTTGATATTTACGCAGAAAACAACTTTTCTTCCCAGCAATTTTTTAACAGGGATATTTTTTTTCAAACCGGCAACGACTTGTTTCTTTCCATAATTGCTGCCAAGATCAACTTTCAGGAGGTATAAAGATTCCGCATTAGGATGATCTTTAACTTCTTTTATCTCCCCAACTACCATCTTTAAAGGAAACTTTTCATCTTTTGGCAGTTCTTCAACCTTCTCAACAAGTTTTTCAATTTTTTTCATTCTGCCTTTCCATTTGAACCCCAGATCATCCCAGCTTAAATTTTTCTCAGATAAAACAGCATAAATTTTTCCGCTAAACTCAGGCAGGACAGGAGAGACTAAGATAGCTAAATTTCTGGCCAGATTAACACACCAGCCCACGGCGGCTTTAGTTTTTTGGCTGTCTTTATCCTTCCAAGGTTCAGATCTCTGGAAATATGAATTTCCTAAATCAGATATCGCCAGGATACTTTTGACCGCTGACCTGAAATCCTGCTGTTGGTATTCAGTTTTGATTTTCTCAACCAAACTTGAGATCTCATTTTCAATCTTATCCTCCTTGGCAATAACTTTAATTGAACCATAATTTTTTTCTGCAAACACTAAAGTTCTAAAACAAAAATTTCCCAGATTTCCAACAAGGACATTATTTGTAACGGCCTTAAAATCTTCAAAGTTAAGATCCACATCAACCACTTTCCTGTCCAGATGACTTGTGTAATAAAAACGCAGCGCTTCTGCGGAATACAGCTTAAGGAAATCTTTTGCCGTAAAAAATGTTCCCCTGGACTTGCTCATCTTTTGCCCGTTAACAGTTATGAAACCATGCACGGTAAGTTTTGGCAAAGGGATGCCTACCGCCATCAACATCGCCGGCCAGAACAAGAAATGGAAATAGGAAATATCTTTGCCGATAAAATGATGAACCTTTGAATTCCAATAATCCTGCCACCTGCATCTTTTACTTCCCTTTCCGTTTTTTTTATCGCAGTAATTTTTAGTTGAAGATATGTAACCGATGGGAGCATCCAGCCAGACATAAAAGTATTTCTTCTCGCCGCATTCTTTTTTGCTGCCTGGGATCTCAAAACCAAAGTAAGGCGCGTCTCTTGAGATACACCAGTCTTCCAACCCTTTCTTCAGCCAATCCATCAGCCAGTTTTTAACTTCCGGCTGCAGCTCTGAATCTTTTGAATTAAGCCATCTCTTTAATTGTGATGAGAACTTACTCAATTTGAAGAAATAATGCCTGCTTTCTTTAACTTCAGGAGTTTTGCCGCAGATGGAACATTTGGGGTTGAGCAGATCAGTTCCTTTCAGGGCGCTGCCGCATCCTTCGCATACATCCCCGTACTGATCGGCAGTTCCACACAACGGACACATGCCTCTCACAAACCTGTCCGGCAGCGATCTTTCACAATCATTGCAGTAAACTATGTCCATCGGCTTGATCTCGATAAGTTTTTTCTTTTGCAGCTCTTGAAAAAAATATTCTGATAACTCTTTATTTTCAGGTGAATGCGTCTTGTAATAATTATCAAAATCTACCAGAAAGGAAGCGAAATCCTGCTGATGTTCTTTCCAAAACTTTTGCACAAATTTCTCCGGTTTCATCCCGGCTTTTTTAGCATTAACTTCTATCGGAGTTCCATGCATGTCTGAAGCGCAGATGAAAAGAGCATTCCGGCCTTGCAATTTGAGAAATCTGGCAAAAACATCTGCCTGGATATATTCAAGAAGATGACCTATATGGATTGGCCCGTTTGCATATGGAAGAGCTGCAGTTATTACAATTTTATCTGATTTCTTCATTTTTATTTTTATGTAGAAAAAGTCGTCAATTGGCCAGTGAGCAAAATACTATTCGTAAGACAACACTAGGCTTTCCTCTTGAGTCTTTATCAACGAAGGAAAGTGCGAACGAGACTTTTTCTACAATTCCTGATTAAAGAAATAAAAGTTATTTATATAAAGGTTGCTGTGTATAATTCAGATACATAAACAAAGTGTACCATCTGCTGCATTACCAAATATCGGCTGTTCACAGAAAGGATGGTAGCCATTGTCAAAGTATGTCTCATCAGAGCTATAGAGCAACACCCTTTCAACCGGGTTTACCGCCTGAGACGAAGGAGATAAAAAATTTGCTACTATAACATCAATGCATTCCGATGTCTGTCTGGTAAGTTTATAGGTACTGTATGTTCCTGGTTCCAGTTCACAAACCTGCTGGCAGCTAAATCCACTTATGGCCTTCCTAAAACCTAAGTTATCTCTAAGAAGATTTTTCAATTCTACTTCCAGTTCAGATGAAGTCCAGGTATCTTTCCCCTGGATCTCTGCTACAGGAGGTTGTTCATATGTAAGCGTCTTGGAAGTATCTCCAAACCTGTAAGCTTCACCAGCAAGAGGTCCGTTTCCTGCTGCCATCACAACCATCAGGATTATGGCCGCGACTGCAACTATAGAAACCAGAGCCAAAAAAACGTAGTGACGGTTAAGTTTGCCCAGCCACGATTTTTTATTATTTCCTGCAGATTTTCTTGCCATCAGATTACACCCCCCATCTTTTTCCAAGTGCCCATTTTTCTCCAGGACCATGAAGCAATAATGTCAGACACCCGAAAAACAATAAAATTACCATCTCATAACCATTATTCTGAACGGCAAACCCGTTCGGCAGATGCACAAGGAAAAACGCTGTAAGCATGTCTAATGATAATAATAAAGCTGCTTCTCTGGTGAATAGCCCAAGTAAGATTGCCAGACCGCCAAATGTTTCAACCAATGTTACAATCCATGCTGCTAACATCGGCAAAGGAACTCCCAAACCGGCAAGGTATCCAGAAAAGTTGCTTACCCCCAAGGCGACTGGACCTACAGCAAATAGTTTGCCGATCCCATGAACTAAGAAAACCACACCTATTGAAAACCGCAAAAATAATACGCTCCAACCAGAATATTTACCCAGATATTTTTCTAACATTTCAGATCACCTTTCTTATTCTACTTCTTCTAACTCTTGTAATGCTTCATCTAAATGATCAGGATATTGTTCAAGCAGCTCTTCATCGCTAAGTTTTTCTGCATCTTGCTCTTCAGGAGAATCTGCAGGTTGTTCCATCGCTTGTTCACAACCAGTAGTAAGTATTGAAATAAGTAAAATAAATGTAACGAAAAATTTGATTGACAATTTCATTTTAATCTTTCCCTCGTAAGTTCCAACCAATATTGTCTTGCCTGTAAAATTACATTTCTGCGTTCTTCCTTACTTTGAGCTTCATTAAAGGCAAGCTTGCTCTTCTCCATCTTTACTACAAAGTCAACCAGTGTATCTTCGCTTATAATTCCTTCTTCGTAAAGTTCCTCAGCTTCTTCTTCCAGGTTATATAATCTTAATTTGATCAGAGTGTAAACATCTTCCTTCAGGTCGTTAAGACATTGCTGGTCTCCTTGGCATTGGCTTCTTTGTGAAGCTACATTTTCTAGTCCTACTTTCCCTCTCAGGCAGGCAATCCTTGAGACACTTGAACCCTGCTCCCAGCAAGTTTGTACAGCCCTGTACAGGGAAACACATTTTCCTTTATCTTCCCATGATCTGCATTCTTCCGGGAAAAAATTTTCATATTCATCTGCCTGTTCTTCTCTGAGATTTATCCTGCATCTTACTCTGTCTTCAATTCCCAGGTAGCCGCCGCATTTAAGTTCTTCACCTTTATCTTCCTGTTGAGGTTCCTCATTTTCATTTTCACTACATTCCATCTTTGAATAAATGTAATTACTACCCACGCATTCAGGGAGAGAAACCTGGAAAGTCTTGATCTTTTCAAGATTATCAACTTCTACTGTAAATGCAGAACCGGTACTTCCAAGAACCAGATTTTGCAGGAATGAAGATTTAGCATTCTTCTCATATTTTAATGTTCTTCCACCTAGGGTTACAAATTCTAACTTTAAATCATCTTCTTCAGCATTCTGAACTTCAAATTCAGCGTTAAAACCACTTTCATCATTCATGCAAGTACTGATACTTATTTCCACACTGTTACATTTCGCGCTTACCTGCGGGGAAACCGAACTTCCGCCTCCTCCGCCTCCGCCTCCGCCTCCTGCTGCAAGGGCGAGAGAGATAGATAACAAAATTGATAAAAGAAGCATTACTGTTAATCTAAATTTAAATCTCACATAATCACCTGTTTTATTCAGGAATATTTTTTTACTATTTATATCTGTCGTTTTCTTCCCATCCTGCACTTCAAAGAAGAAATCTTTAAATAAATACTTCTAAAAAACACCATCATGTTAAGATTATTGAAGAGATTCTTTAGCAATGAAAAAGAAACAGCTTCTGAGAATATAAATGCTGAGAACCTTACAAAATGGCTGGAAGATAGATTTTCAACCATGGAGTTTAACAACTACCTGCAGGAATATTTCCAGCAGATCACATATTTAAAGAAACAATTGCAGGAAAAAACTGAAATTCTTAAAGTTCAGGAGATTTCTGAACAGGACCAAAAGCAAGTTCAGGATAGAGTCAAAAATATTGTGGTAGGCCGTAAAAATCATTACATCAATGAGGTTGAAAGGTTTACTGAAAGTTTAAAAAGTTTATCTGCGATTAATAAAAAAAACTTCACAATAAACGAATGCTGGGATATCTTATCATTTAATGCGAATCTTGACAAGGAGCTTGAAGAACTGGCCAAGAGAACTGCAAAAAGTTACCAAGCGGCCCAGCATCTGTTTTTCAATAGTGTTGAAGAGATATTTAAGTCTCTGGGAGGATTAAACAAGCTCGTAAAAAACTTTGAACATAAGGTCAATGAATATAAAATCAAGGAATTGCCGAAGATTGAAGACCTGATAATCAATCTGTATCAGGAAGCTGAAAAGAAAAAAGATTTAGAAAAACATCTCAAAATTAAAAAGAATTATCTGTTTTTATTGAGTGAGAATATAGATCAATCCAATCTCCAGATTAAAAAAATAAAACAAGATAGAGAATATAAAGAATTATTAGAACTTAAAGAAAACAAAAAACGACTAGAACAAAAATACAGAGAGACAGAGTACAAGGTCTTCTCATTCTTTTCCAAAATACAGAAAGCCTTCAAGAAATATGAACGTATTGCCTTAGATAATAAGCTGGTTAAAAATTATCTGGATAACAGCGTGGAAGCATTCCTGCACGATTCAGAACTGAAAATTATTTCTGCGCTGCATGGACTGAAAAATAATCTTGGTAATCTAAATTTAGATGAAAAACAGAAAAGTAACCTTCTAGAGTTAATTGAAAAGGCAGAAAGCGGTTATTTACAAGAATTATTTACCTGCATCAAAGATTTGCAAAGGCAAAGATTAGAGTTGGATGATAAATTAAAAAGCAATCAGGCTGAAAATGAGATCCAAACTTTAGAAAAAGAAAAATCAGATCTTCATAATAAAATCAAGAAAGGTGAACAGGAAATTTCTGACTTTGAAGCAAAATTGGAAAAAATAAACCTGGAAGAAAACAAAAAAGAGTTAAGAGAAAAGATAAAAGAAGTTTTTAATGTTGAATTGAACATTGTTTAACATGAAAGATAGAATTGAAGCAGTGGTATTTGACCTGTACGGAACTTTGCTCTATTTGGCTGAAGAAAGCAGGTCCTACGCGAAATTGTTTTTCAGCATTGGACTGCAAACTCCTGAAGAACTCAGTAAAGCTCGCAGGATCTGCATGACAGAAGATTTTGATAATCTTTCTGAACTTGTAGAAAGAATAAAACCTAATCTGAGAATAGATTTTCAAATATATCAGGATGAAGTTGAAAAAGAAAGAGCATCAGCAGCATTATATCCTGAAACCAAAGAAGTCTTAGAAAGATTAAGAGAAAGAAATATTAAACTGGGATTGATCTCTAATCTGGCATCGCCATATAAAAAACCTTTTTTTGATCTGGGACTTAATGCATACTTTGATGGAGTATTATTCTCCTGCGATGCAGGATTAAGAAAACCTGACCCTGAAATCTATCAGATGATGATTGAAACCATAAAGATTGATCCCGCATATGTATTAATGACAGGAGACAAGATTCATACCGATGTTGACGGTCCAAAATCAGCAGGAATGAAAGCCGTCCATTTAAATAGAAAAGACAAATCTGCAGACAGTATTGAAACTCTGAGGGAAATTTTCCAATATCTCTAAAAGTCAGTTTTCTTCAACATCACTTCTTCTTTATGTCCTTCAGCTTCTTTGTGATAGGAATCTTTTCCCCGCAATGTTCACACTCGATCAAATAAGCATCCACTCCTTTAAACTTCTTTCTCTGGTATTGCGTAGTCCCTTCACCTTCCTTGCCGCAATAAGGACAAGTGTACTGCGCTTCTAAAGTAAGAGAGTCCTCATGTTCTTTTTTCTCTTCCTTGAAGCCGCATTCAGGACAGACATATTCAACCGCCCTCGTCTTAACCTTGCCTTTCTCTACGGGCTTGCCCATCTTTGCCTTTTTACATTTTGGGCATTCTTTCCTGTAGACCCAGGCCGTCGCGCGCCCTTCCCCTATAGAGCGGTTGCTAAAATAAAGACATTCATCCATCGATTCGGGAGATTTAAGTTTCATGATTGTTTCACCTTCACAGTCTTTTGATTTCAATAGAAATCGCTTTTTTATTTAATCTTATGTATCTTGGACATTCCGTCCATTCAAGACCATTTAGTCTGCAATAATTTATAAGATTTTCTTTTTCAGCATCATCCCTAAACAATACTATAACTACAAGGCCATAATCATCAGGGTAAACCACGTCATGGTCTTTCAAGTCTGCGATAACTTTTTTCCTGATTGTTTCCAGTTTGTTTCTCCTTACTGAAATTTCTTTTAATTTTGTTACGATTTTATTCAATAATTCCTGATCGTCAAATTCATGCAGATTCTCTGCTATCTTCTTCCATAATTCCCCTTCATTACAGGAGATGAATCCGCCTTTGCCGGCATCAACCAATTTCCACTTACCAAAACTCCCAACCAAAATATCAGCATGATCCCCATCACCTAGTTTAGTGCCCAGGGAACCTGAAACATCTAAGATTGCCAAACAACCATTTTCCTTACAGATACTATAAATCATTTCAGTATCTTGTTCCGCAAAATAACCTCCAGGGTTATGATAAAGAAAAGCTGCAAAATTTCCTTTGTTTAATTTTTCTTTCAGATCTGCTAAGTTGATTTTAGCATCATCGCATTTGACCTCTACTTCTTCTAGTCCCAGTTCTTTCGGAAGGGTTTGATAACTCAACCACCCGCCTTCTTCCGGTATAAGAATTTTAGAATTTTCTGGAAGAATTGACAGAGCTGTCTTGATGGCTGAATTTCCTCTGGTTGTAATCCCAATGTGAGCGTGTTTGGTAAGTTCTTTTAGGATTGATTTGATTTGTAATTTACTCATTTGATATAGAAAAATGTTGTTATTTTATAAAAACTCTTAAAACGATATTAAATAATCGATTGGAAAGATTTAAAAAATTTCCTGCATTTAAAGAAACACATGGGGGACAATAAATCTATTGATGACCACTTATCATTGGAAGAGTTCACTTATGCAGTATTTGAACGTCCAAATGATAAAAGCAACCCAAGTTATAAGAGAATTGAGGAGCATTTAGGTTATTGTAGAGATTGTGCTAACGGGATAGAGAAAACCAGAGAGACTAACCCCTTATATAAAATGTATAGAAACCTTGTTCCAAACCATATTAGCGAGGAGAATTTCTGGAAAATGATGGCTGGAAATACAACAAGAGATTCTGGGAACCACTCCTCTTAATTTCACTTCCCACACAACTCCTTCACTTTCTTCTTGATATCCTCAGGAGCCAGACCTTGGTAAGGAATATGTTCATAGATCCCGCCTTGTCCCAATTTTGTAGCGGCCATATGCGCCCATTTAGGTGAGAAACCTCTTTCCAGCAGCCAATTAGCATACCTGTTGCCAAATCCTGACTTTTTATTTTGGCTTTCTACAAATAAGACGAAAGGAGAAGAACCAACTTTTTTCAGCATCTCTTCATCAGCAATATTAAGAGTTACTTTATTGACCAACCCAATCTCTAAACCATTTTTACGCAATTGTTCAACTGCATCTAAACATCGGTATAACATCTCCCCGTAACTAACGATGTAACCATCTTTTCCCTCACGAACAATCTCATCTTTTCCCGGAACAAACTTGTATCCATTCTTTGCATCAAACATCTTGTTTCCTTTCTCATCTAGTATGAAAGGAGTAGATGATCTTGTTGAAAAAACAAATCTCAAACCCTGATTATGATAAATCTTTTTCACTACTGCATTCATCTGCAGCGCATCAACGGGAAAATATAACATAGTATTATCATTTTCCATCAAGCCATTGTCAACGAAAGAGATGTTATCTCCGTAATGGCAGGTATTATCCGCCATCCAGTCTTCTCCTGCATGGGAGAAGTGCGCTAATACATTTGCATCATTAAGCCTTTCCATCTTAATCTCAGAATTTACCATCTCTGAGAACGCTGAGAACGTGGCAAAAACACCCTGGTAACCTTCTTCTGCTCCAAATCCTCCTGCTGCAAGAAAATCATGCCTTTCCATAACCCCAGCTTTTCTATACCTGTCAGGAAACTTTTCAAAAACTTTATTGACTCCAGTAGACCCGCCTAAGTCAACACTAAAAACCAAAACTTTCTCCCTTTCTTTCTCTGACAATCCACCCATCACTTCAACAAGAGCTGCGCCAAACTCCGATCTGCATTTGCCAGTTTCTTCCGAACTTCCTAAATATTTCCGAAGATTTTTAACTTTCTCTGCCGTCCTTAACATCTTGACAGCTTCATCATAACCTCTTTGCTCAAGATATTTTACGGCATCTTCAACAGGAATAGCATCGTGGCCTTCAGGGGTTCCCTCAATACCATCAACTCCCGCAGCCATGGATCTCTTGTTGATTATGGCGGCAGGACCTTTGTAAAGCAGGGCTTCCCTTATCTTTGCATAAGAAGAATCCAAATCCTCGCCTTCATTTCTCAGAACTTTCATCCCATGCCCTTCTAAAGTTTTACCCATCTCAAAACCAGGCAGATAATCTTTAGGATGTCCTTCAATAGTAACATTGTTATCATCCAGCAAAAGAACTACGTTCAGGTTATGAGCAACTGCATATCTAGCTGATTCCGCATCGTTGCCTTCCTGCTGCGATCCGTCGCTGCCAAATAATACCAATTTCTTATCTTTAAGCCGTTCACAAACCCCATTTACATGCCCCCATAGATGTCCTAGTCTGCCGGAACTGAAATCTACTCCCAATTCTTTGTCCAGTTCAGGATGCCCAGGCAACCCGCTTTTGTGTTCCCGGTAATGCAATAAATGATTAATAGTCATCCCTTTACTTTTATCAAGAGCGGCCATGACATACTGGATAGCAACACGGTGTCCAGCTTCATCATATAATACTGGATGGATAGACTGATTACCTCTCATGAATGCATCCATGATCAGAACTTCAGGAACTATATCATAAGGTCCTCCTGTATGCCCTCCCACTCCTTTAGCATTAGCATAAGCAGTCATGAAAATAATTGCATCTCTTAACAGCTGGATGTTTTTCTGCAGAAGTACTTTATTTTCTTTACTTATCGATTCTTCAGAAAGGTCAAACCTTAATTCTTTATAATTCTCGAGAGGTATAGGAAATTTCATCTGTTGAGGTTCTTACAAAGAGATATAAAAAGATTGTTGTTTTGAAGAATTAATTTTTCATTTTTTTCTTTTCTAATTTCTTAATCTTATCATCCCTAGAACTACCGTCAAACCCATACTTCAACGACCACACCAGCCTGTTCATTACAGCTCTTCTGGTTACAAAACCAAGGAACTTATTCTTATCCATCACTGGAAGCAGATCCACTTTCTGTTCTGCAAATTCCCTGAAGGCAGTATAGGCATCATCACTGCCGCTTAGTCCTTTAACTTCTGATAAAGGGACTGAAAGTTGTTTTATCTTCAAAGTTTTCTGCATCTGTTGGTTGATCTTTCCAAGAGTCTTTAAGTCAAAAATACCTGAAAAATTTTTGCCTTTCACCAAAAAAATATCTTCATCAGAACCGGCGTACTTTTTAATGAAGTCATAAAACTTCATCTCCGGATCCAAGGTCTGATAATTTTTTACTAAAATCTCTTTGACGGAGATCTTGCTGAGAGTTTCTTTTAAAACAACTTGTTCGTAACTTACACCGGCGATAAAATATAAAAATCCACCTAGAAAAACAAACCATAACCCGCTGAAAGCGCCCCCTAAGATACTTAACAACCCCATCACAATCATGAATACCGCAAATATTCTTCCTCCTGTAGAAGCTATCCTAGTAGCTTTCTTCAGGTCTTTATAGTAATGATGCAGCGCTGCCCTGAATGCCCTCCCGCCATCTAAAGGATACCCAGGCACAAGATTAAACAAAGCTAGGACAAAATTAAGCTGGTATAAGTAAAAAGCTATAGCTGTCCAAAAATCATTGCCGTTCAGTCTGAAGATTAGATAAAATATCCCCGACAGAAATAATGAGAAAAGAGGACCTGCTACAGCCATCAAAAATTCTGAACTAGGTTTAAGATCCTCGCTTTCTATACCTGCCACGCCGCCAAAAAAGAAAAGAGTGATACTATGAACTTTAATCTTCCTCATCCTTGCAACCAGAGAATGGCTTAACTCATGTAATAAGACTGAAACAAAAAGCAGAATGGATGCAACCATTCCCATGATCCAGTATTGCAGTTTAGGAAGATCTGCGCAGCCGGAAATAACAACCCCCTCTACCAACTCTCCTGAACATAAACCTGGGAAAAATGAAGCTGCCAGGCTCCAGGTAAGTAATATGAACACAAACCACCAGGAGTAATGGATTAAGATGTCAATACCAAAAACTCTAAGTATCTTTCTGGCGCCTCTCATAAAGAAATATCAATCTTTGAAGGTTTAAAAGAGTTTCGTAATGTCCAAACTAAGTACGTATTTAGTTGGTTAGCGAGCGCCAATTTGGCGGGGCAGCGTATTCTACAATCCCATCTGTAAGCTGAGGGTGGTCGTAGACCACGAAGTCCGAAGCGCAGTAGGATGCACCGCCCCGGCTCTCGCTAACTTAATATGTACCAAACTAGAAAAAAATAAAAAATTTATTCAACGATTACTTTGCCAAAAACTGAAGTTACATAACCATCTACAACCTCACAGACCATAGGCTCAGTAAATGTATATTCAAAAGTTTCGCCGCTCTCCAGCAATTTGCTTTTAACTGAAACACAACTTTTGGTACCAACAACCATAGCCTTGTTCAATTGAGGACTATCACGATCATTCTGCCAAATCACTGTATCCCCTACTTTGACCCTTAACTCTTCAGGTTCAAATTCAGTGCCGACAAATTTTACTGTATGTGCTGCGCTTGCTGCTGCAATTTCTTCCATAACTTGTTCCGCTCCTATTTCTTCAGAGATTTCCAAAGGCAGCTCTTCAGCCCTATCTCCCTGTTCAGCCTGTTCCATGGAATTACCATCAACAGAACCGGTACACCCTGCAAGAAATAAAGTTAAAACAAATACTCCCATTAAGATTTCTTTTTTCATTTTTTGATGGAAAAAATGATAGTATTAAAGCATTTCTATTGAACAATCATTTCATTGTAACCAACAGTTCAAAAAAGTAAAAAAAAGTTTAATTTAATTAGCCACCACCAATAACGATTATACCTTCTTCCTCTCCAGGAGATTCGATTCCTTGTTCAATGCCGTCATCAGGAGGTGTTGATCCTACCGGGGAAGGCTGACCATATTCAATGGGAGTAGCTCCTTCTGTTTCACCAAGAACATCAATACTTTGCGCCAATTGTTTTTCCAATCTTTCAATCTTTACCTTCTGGGCAGCAATAAGGATATCGTTGCGTGAGACCCTATTTGTCCACGTATATCCTTTTCTGCTTAAGAAAGCTTGTCCTGCCACGGCTCTGGCGTCATCGTTGCTTGTCTCTTCAATCAAAGTATCAATATCTTCATCAGATAACTGATCCAGTTCTTCCTCTAATTGCTCTTTTGGAATCTCAGGAGTACAGGAGACTATCAGCAGAACTGATAAAATTAATACTACAAATAACATTTTCTTCATCTTTAACACCTCATTTTAATTTGATTTAAGTTAAAAAGAAAAATGAGTATAAATAATTTGCCATTATCCGTACGTATTAAGTCCGTTCCTGTGAGCAGGGCGCGGCGCGATTATGGAGTCTTATTTTATTCATGAATCCATGGACTCCATGCGCCTTTTGGCGCTGCTCACTCACTTGACTTAATACGTACCATTATCCCGATTGAACTATATTCCCAGGGGAGGCAGAACTTCCTGAAATAGTTGTCTGTGGCGGCTGATAATTGTAAATACTCTGGATTTCTGCCTGAGATAGGACACGATTGTAAAGTTTCACTTCATCTATCAGGCCATCCCATGATTTTGGACTTGTAGGATCATTACTAACATCAATACTGCTGCCTATCCTTATTACTGGTTGAAATCCTGATGCAGCCGGAGTATCACTTGCTTCGTTTACTATGGGTATCTCTACCCCATTGATATAAAATTTAGCTGAACCAGCATCACTATCTAAAGTTAAAGCTATATGTCTCCAGATATATGTGTTTACCATCGGTAAAATTCTCTCAACTTCTTGTCCTGCAACTACACCTGCCAAAAACCTCTTATGTATGTTTCCATTATCATATTCAAAAAATAAGTTATTAATGCCTTCTGTCGTTGTAGTAGAAACTTGCAGTTCCCACATAGATGATCCATGCTGTGAAATGATAACAGAATTCTTATATGGGATAAGTTCATCTGGTTTAACCCAGGCTTCTATAGTGAATTTAGATACATAAGATGAAAAAAATATGTTGACATAATCGTCACTGCCATCAAGACTGAAGGCATTGCCTATTTTTCCAGATGCAGTTGCCGCGCCATTAGACAATACTCCAGGGTTATTATTGATTGAAACGTCTGCTGCTGTATTACCTGAAACATCATCGCCATCCCACCAACCAATCAGACCATTGGTAACTGGCGTGTACTTTACTATTGGTATAATCTTAGCGGCGATATCTTTCTCTAACCGGCTAATTTTCTCTTTCTGTGCTGCTGCAAGAAGTTTATTCCTTGGAACTTTATTTGCAACCGTATAACCTCTGCTGCGTAAGAAAGCTTGTCCGGCGATAGCAGTTTCATCAGCTGCTTCCACTTCAGTAAGCAATTGATCCAGCTCTTCATCAGATAGGTCTTGCAATTCTGCATCTAATTCTTCGTCAGGAACTTCAGGAGCGCAGGAGATTAATAGAAAAGACAAAATACACATCAAAAAAAATAACTTCAATTTTTTCACAATCTACACCTACTTTACAGGCTACTAAGAAACAATAAAACTATAAAAATCTATCCTTTGACATTTCCGATTGGCCTTAAAGCCACAACAAGAAGTGATATTAAAGCATTTCTATTTCTGGTTTGTATTTTGCATCACATATTTGCTATTCACTTCTTCCCTTTCAGGATCAAATAAATACCCAACAATACAAACAAGACTCCATGGGTGGTTTTAGCTGGAAATCCTAAAGTTTCATCCAGTAGCAAACCAAGAGCGGCTCCAACAATAAAGAGAATACCCCAACTTTTATCTTTCATATTTATCGCCTCTTTTTAACTTATCTGCATTCGCCTGCTGAAAAAAATTCATCACAGGTCTTCTAGGTGAAAGGAAAATCAGACAAATATAAAAAACTATCCTTTGACATTCCCGATCGGCCTTAAAGCCACAACTGAAAATGAAAAAATTAATTTCTTAGTGGTTGGCAGGACTTGCAGAGGGTTGTACTTCTGCTACTTCTGCTGGAAGAGGGCATCCTCCTTCCGGACAACATGCTCCGTCTTGGCAACCATACAAGCAATCTATTATTTTAGGAAGTCTTAGAGGATCTAAACTTTATATGCCAATGAAAATAATTAGCAAATTAATTCAAAACCTGCTCCATTCCACCCTCCTGCATAATTTTGAGATATAGAGCCCCTAAGTATTATCTTTGCCCCATTGCTGAGAGATTCGGTTTGTCCATCTTTCAAAAAGAATTCTTGTCCATTAACAACAAATCTGGCATCAAAATCACCTTCCTGCCAATAAACGTCCATTTGATAGTTATTAGGACATGCATTTGTCATTGTAAAGGAAGAGCCTCTAAGACCACCTGCATAAGCTTGAACAATGGAACCTTGAGATAGGATTACAGATCCATCCGACAGGACTTCAGATTGACCTTGATTCAACGTAAACTGTTGCCCGTTGATAATATAAGTTGTTGTTCCTGGTTGGCCAGAAATTGCATATGCCCCAACTTCATAATCCTTTTTTAGATTTTTAAGTTGGTTTTTACAATCATTTAACTCTTCTTCACAACTACTTGGTTGTAGTCTAGGCTGTTCTGCTGGTTCTGATTTAGGTTGTTCTCTTTCTTGTGCTTGTCTAAAAGCCTCTCCTGCAAATGTTTCGCCTGGAGCGCAACTAACTAAAAACATGATTATGGTTAACAACGATATTGCAATAAGTATTTTCTTCATCAGAATTTTATTAAAATACTTTCTCTTTTTAAAATTTTAGAACCCCCCCCCAGGAGTAAAAAAAAATAATAACGCTAGCAGAATGATTTATATAAGAGTTTACCATCTTCTTAACATGAAAAAAGCAAAAACACCTCAAAACCTTACAGTGAAACAGATTGCTAAATTAGCTGTGCCTATCTTAAAAAAAAATGGAGTGGTGAAAGCAGGGGTTTTCGGAAGCTATGCAAGAGGAGAAGCAAAAAAGAAGAGTGATATAGATATGCTCATTCAGGTTAAAGGAAGAAAATTTAGTTTGTTTGACTTAGTAGGATTGCAACAGGAACTAGAAAAAAATCTTGGAAAAAAGGTTGATTTGTTGACCTATAAAGGTTTAAGCCCTTATCTCAAAGACTACATCCTAAAAGATGAGGTGAAAATAATATGAAGAAAGATCCACTAGCATTTATTAAACATATAAGAGATGCTATTAATTCAATTGAAGATTTTACCAAAAGATTGTCTAAAGATGGTTTCCTAAATAATCAAGAAAAACAATATGCAGTTACAAGAGCATTAGAGATTATTGGCGAAGCTGCAAAAAATGTTCCTCAATCATTTAGAGAAAAACACGCTAATATCCCATGGAAGGAGATTGCCGGAACAAGAGATAAACTAATCCATCTTTATTTTGGTGTAAATTTAGACTTGATTTGGAAGGTTATTAAAGAAGACCTTCCCAAGCTAAAGAAACAAATTGAAGAAATTCTGAAGCAAGAGAAAAAATAAACTACTTAATCAAGATAAATTACCCTTTGACATTCCCTATCGGCCTCAAAGCGACCACAGGTTTTGTAATCCCTGATTTATCCAATGTATCAACAACCACATTAATGTCCTTATAGGCTTTACCAGCTTCCTCAGCCAAACCTTTCATGGTAACAGCATGTACATAGATACCTCTTTTTTCCATGTCTTTCTGCAGCTCTTCACCTTTAACTTCCCTCATTGCCTGAGATCTGCTCATCGTTCTCCCAGCGCCATGGGCAGTGGAAGCAAAAGTTTCATCAGCGCCATCTGTACCCAGCAACAAATAAGAACCGGTCTCCATGCTTCCTCCTAAAATTATTGGTTGTCCGATTTTTGCATAATCTTTTGGCAGTTCAGATGCGCGTGAAGGTCCAAAGGCACGGGTAGCTCCTTTCCTGTGCACCAACAATTCCTTCTCCTTGCCATCTACAACATGCTTCTCCAATTTAGCGATGTTATGAGCTACGTCATACACCAGATTCATTTCCATCTCTTCTGCTGTCTTTCCAAAAACCCTGCTGAACACTTCCCTGATCCTGTGAGTGATAACCTGCCTATTAGCAAAAGCCATGTTGGCAGCGCAGGCCATGGCTTTATAATAATCCTGCCCCTCAGGAGAATTGAAAGGCGCGCAGGCAAGTTCCCTGTCCAAAATTTCGATGCCGTATTTTGGCATGACATCAAGAAATGTTCTTAAATAATCAGTTCCAATCTGATGGCCGAATCCTCTGCTGCCACAATGCACCATGATAACAACCTGTCCAGGTTTGTTGATGCCCATAATTTTTGCTGCTTCTTTATCGAATATATTTTTCTCATCAGCAACTTGTATCTCCAAATAATGGTTGCCTGAACCTAAAGTACCTATCTGGTCAAACCCTCTTTTGATAGCTTTGTCAGAAACTTTAGATGGATCTGCCTGCGGTATCTTTCCTTCGCTTTCAATATGTTCAATGTCAGATTCCCAGGCATAACCATTCTTTACGCACCATTGCGCGCCGTCTTTCATAACTTCCTTAAATTCTTCCTTAGAAACTTTAATAAATCCTTTACAACCCACGCCAGCAGGAACTTTGAGGTAGAGAGCATCAACTAGCTCCTTGATTTTTGGTTTGACTTCATCTTCTGTTAAGTTTGTGGTGATAAGACGCATCCCACAATTTATGTCAAAGCCAATACCGCCTGGTGAAATGATTCCTCCTTCCTTTGGATCAAATGCCGCCACTCCGCCTATCGGAAAACCGTATCCCCAATGTCCATCAGGCATGCAAAATGCATATCTTTGGATTCCAGGTAGTGTTGCTACATTTGTAATCTGATTAAAAACTCCTGCATCCATGGATTCCATAAGTTCTTGGTTAGCAATTATCCGCGCAGGAACTTTCATGCCTTTCTTGTAAGAGGCAGGAAGTTCCCATGTGGTATCGTTGATGCGTTTAATCTCTTTTGGTGGTCCCGGTGGTTGTTTTTGTTTCTCCATATTTATTTTATGCAAAAAATAGCCAGAAAACCATTGACTTTAGTCAATGGATTAATGGCACAGATAATCTGGCTATTTTTGCATCCTAAAAATGCGTTATTTAGAAACCGTCTTTTTTCAAACCTTGCACTTTAGTGCATGGTGGACGGTTTCACGCATTTTTATGATATTAAGAAGTAATTTATAAAAGTTTAGTTGAAATATTCAAGGATATTCTTCACAGCCAGATCCAATCCATCTCTTGAATTTTTTATAAATCTGTAAGGGATGGAAGATTTTCTTGCTCTCATTTCCCATAGCGAGTTTTGTTTCATTCTTAGTTCAATTTCTTCCTCTGAAAGTCCGCCTCTTTCTTTAAGCCTTCTCCTAACTTCCTCCTCAGGAGGAGTTTCAATAAAAATTGAAAGAACAGAACCTTGTGGGACATAACTATACAATTCTTCAATCTTGCCAGGCACCAATATCATTATTGAGGTATAGTCAGCCTGCAAAGCAGTTTCCAGATCATCTCTCTTAGTCCCATATCTTGCGCCGCCATAATCATTTGTCCACAGAAAAGAATTTTCGTCTCTGGTAAATTCATCTTCTGTTAGATAAGCATATTCCCACGGCAGATCACTATCTCTATGGTTTCTGGTCGTATAGCTTCTTAGCATCCTAAATTCATGGTCGGAATTCAATTTTTTATCAACAGAACCTTGGATCAATTCCCTTGCTATAGAAGTTTTACCTGAAGCAGTAACTCCGGATAAAGTTAGAATTTTATATTTGTTCATCTTGATTTAAAGTTTTTAATAACTATTTATATTTTTTCATAAAACGGCACTATCCGAAAAGTGAGTGATACTGCGAGTCCTGTCGCAGAATATTTCTGATAATCGCGACCGAGCCTAACGTTCTCGTTAAGGAGAAAGCAACGGACTCTAGGCAGTATCACTCACAAAATGGATTGTGCCCATAAAACATCTAACCATACCATTACCACAATCCTTAAAAAGAAAAACTTTCTACTTCAGCTTATGGAAGAACATAAAAAAAGATCTGATCATACTGAAAAACCTGAAAACCCTGCTATCCACGCTAAAGAAGAAGAGCATCTCTACCCAGCTGAAGAACAAGGGATTCTCAAAGAAGAAACTTCTGAACAAAAAGAAGAAGCCATGGAACATGGTGAAGAAGATGAGGATATTTATACTAAAGAAGGCCGTGAAAAATTAGGGGAAGATGATGAGATTGACCCGGAAGAAGAAGGCTTCATGGAAGGAGCTTCCCAGGCAGGCCAGTTAGGTAAAGACGCCTTAACAGGTGAACCTCTGATGGATGTTGAAGATGTCGTTGAAGCAGAGATTGACGGCAGGACATACCGGTTTGTCAGCGAAGAGAACGCCAGGAAGTTCAGAGAAAAAAGAAGAGAAGAAGAATAGCAAATTGTCAAGGAAAAATAAGTGCTCTGAAATTAGTCATTTTCTGAATAAATTTACCAAATCTTTTGTTTTCATAGTAATCACTTTGTCCTGCTTCTCAAAATGACGATCATCAGACCAAACAATTGCATTTTCTTGACTTAATGCCGCTGCAATAAATGTTACGTCTTCTGGATCAATATGTTCCATTATCTGTTTAGCTTTATCCCAATAATCTAATAATTCTTCATCAGGAATAATTCTTATGAACTTAAGTAATGAATGAAACAATTTGAGAAAATCCAAATCAGTAAGGCCTGACTTCTTTTGGATAAGAGATTTGTATTTCCTAATCTTTTGAAAAGATCTCTCTGGAAAACAAAATTCTTGATTGCAGGTTAAAATCATCTCTCTAGTAGTTGAATCTTTAATCAAAGCAGAAAGAAAAATATTAACATCAATGATGATGATCATTTTTTGTTTAAATCTTCAAATGTTTCTGCTTTAATTTTCTTTGATATATCAGCTACATCCTTCCTTGTTAACTTGCTTTTATTAGCAATTTTGTTCATTGCGTCTAATAATTCAACTTTCTGAGAAATTGATTTTCTCACCACTTCGCTCCATCTAATCTCTGAGTGAAGCTTCATCTTCTTATGCAGATCATTTGGGATAGCTAATGTTATGTTTGTCATTTTTATCACCTATGTGCAAATATGTGGTTACACTTATTTAAATCTTTTGGTAAACTTGTTCAAAACGCCTTAAATTTGTAACTAAACAGTAGTATATTCCGAAAGATTTAAGAAAGATTCTTGATTTCTAAATCAAATGAAGCATGCAATATTTTCAGATGTACAGGGAAATTATCCTGCCCTGCGCTCATTTTTTGAACAAACAAATAAAAGCGTTGATGGCTACATATGTTTAGGAGACATTGTACAACATGGAACATCATTTGATGATAACAGATGTATAGAATTGATAAAAAATAACAATTGTGTGGCAGTACGAGGGAATCATGAAGATTATGTAATTGGAAGGAATAAACCTCTAGGAAAAATTTTTCCTGAAAACATGGAATTTATTGCATCCTTGCCTTTAAGGCGTTCAATAGATGATTATCATCTTGTCCACGCACCTTCTGGTCAACGAGTAGTTACAGTGGAACAAGCGAGAAAAGAGTTTTCGAAGTTACCAGAGGATATCAAAATATGTTTCTTTGGCCACTCCCACAAACAGACCATATTCAGCAGGGATAAGAAGGGAAAAGTCGGAGAAGAAGAGTTAGGTAGAGGGATAATTCTTCTAAGACCAGACACAAAATACCTGATAAATCCTGGCGGGGTTGGTCTTTATTACGGATTACCTCAGACCTATATGATTCTTGATGAAAAATCACTTCAACTGGAATTCATAAACTTGTAAAATTGAGAAAAATTAACCTGCTGATTCTGCGACAGGAATCCTGCTTTTATCCACCCACACTTCAAGAGGCTTATCAACTAAAGATTCATCAATTAGGTCTAAATCAATTTTATCCAGCATCTCTTGTTCTACATGATTAACAAGATGTTCTGGTAATGTCCAGCCTGTTGCCCCTTTTGCTTTTTGCACATTACTAATCTGGGAACTTGCCTGAATACCGATTATTTTCCCGCTTGACCGGTCGTATTGGAATTCAAATCCGAAAGACCTAGAAGGGATATCTGCTATCAAATAATTATCATATTGACCATTATAAACCAAATTTCCTTTCTCTCCACCGGTGATTGTCCCTAAAGCGTGTCTGTGGTGGGTATTTACTGTTTCTGTAAGAAATGCAACTTGAACTCTTCCATCATCATGAATGTAAGCTACTGCTTTTCCACCATAGATGTTAGGCCCAATAGATTCAAGCTGGTTCTGAAATATTTCATCTATATTTTCAGGAGTGACGCTGTCATAAAGATTGCTTACTATATTTTTGTATCCCTGAACTTGCGCAACAGGTTGCGACGGCGGAAGTTCTGAAGGAGGCAGATCAAACGTTACAGTTGTTGGGATATTAGAGGGGATGCATGGTATTTGAGCGGCCTGCCCTACTAAAGCGCTGCTTGCAGAACATTCTGTTAGTTCTATATCAAGAGGCAATGGAAAATCTTGTGTTTCTGCTGCTCTGACCCCTGCTGAATATTCAGCTTTCTCCAAACTATCAATATCTAAATTATTCTTGTCATACTTCACCACTTTACCATCAACATATAAAGTAAGTGATTCAGCATCTTCACCAACATATTTGCCTCTTAATTCAGTGACAGCTTGTTCTCTAAATCCTGCAGGAAAGTTTGCCTGGACTATTACTTCATCTCCTTCTCTGATTATTTTGTTAAAATTGATGCTGCCTATATTAACTAATACCTCTTGCCTGTTATCTAATCTCGTGACTCTGAACCTTCCATTAGAAAAACCATCAAACCTGACGAGACTCGATATCTGCTCATCAATTGCCAAGCCTGAAAGCGATTTATCTTCAAATCCAGGAATTCTGGAAGTGGTTATCCTCATTATATCTCCTTCAACAACTAAAGAGTTTAAGTCAACAGATTCTACTGCAATAAAGTTAGATGGTGTTGTTTCTGACCTTATATTTTCAAAATCAAATCCATTTCTCATACTAATATCTCTATAGCCCAACTCATTTCTACTAATACCAATAAATTCTCCACCTTTAACATGCCTTCTATCAGTATATGAATGGACAAAGAATGTCTTACCTTTCTCCACATCATCAAAATTTTTAGGTTGTATTACCTTCTCAATCCGTGCAGTTTCAAGCTGCGCAATAATTTCAGCATCATTTGTAGAATCGAGTTTTTTATCAAACCATAATGTTCTCTGCTGCGTCCATCTTTCAATTGGATCGTAAGTGTATCTCTTACCTTCCAACTGAGCTGCTCCTTTATCAAAAGTTGCATCTGAACTTACAGTAGGAATCCTGCAGCCAATTGCTCGTCCTGCTAGAGCGCCGCCAATAGTACAAGGAGGTAAAGGGTCAGCAAATGAACCAGCACGGGTTGTTTCCTCAGCAGCCGGGACTCTTGTCACTCCTTCAGCTAACTCATCCTCAGAAATTCTTGTTACAGGTTTCGGCAATATTGTATCACCAAACTCATCTACTTGTGAAACTAAGATAGTGCTTGGTGGTCTTGCCAAAGCTCGGTCTATCAAATCACTGGCTCTTGGACCAATATCAAAATTGCCGCCGGTCAAAGCATTGAAAGCGTATAGTTCTGCAATCCCTGGATCGCCCATTTTAGAATAAGGTTCTTTTAAAGAAAAACCGGCATCAAGTGCCATCAATCTTGAACAGTCTGCATCTACACACTTTATATTAGCCCAATGTAAATCAACAATCTCAATATTCTCTTCCCTCAGAGCATTGATAAAATCACCCATGGCAGCGTCAAGATCTGCATATTTATCTGGATCATCAACAAACGCTTGAGCAACAATTTTTTGTTTGGCAGCAATTGCTTCTAGTGCCTGTTCGTTTGAAGGTCTTGCTGGAAGAGCATCATCTATATCAGCTAGAGCTTGTCTTTGCTGCGGAGTCAATCTTCCATTGATAATATCCCTTAACTCAGGACCCTCTACCTTTCCAGAAACATAATAGTTTTCACCATAAGCATATATCTTTGGAGCATAACCTCTGTCTGCCAGGCGGTTTAATATCTCTGCCTGTTCATCAAATGGAGCTGTCAATTGAGCAATAGTAGGATTTCTTGTATCGAGGACTTTGATTAACCCTTCTTTTTAATATTTTCGGCAATTTTTTGCTAATTTTCACTTTTCCTTAACTTCTTTTTTTGTTTTTCTTTTCATTTTCTTTGTCTTTTCCCTCATTTTTACATAGCTA